>Ga0207659_10000011_pt1 | contig 275661 bp, 236 predicted proteins | sample KBSM43metaG_FD_184330 | JGI IMG/M metagenome (GOLD analysis project Ga0207659, IMG submission 184330) | Miscanthus rhizosphere microbial communities from Kellogg Biological Station, Michigan, USA - KBS M4-3 metaG (SPAdes) (version 2) | ecosystem: Host-associated > Plants > Roots > Rhizosphere...
CCCGTCATCCCGAACGCCACCTTCTCCTCCCTCCGCTACCGCTTCACCCCCGGCCTCCGCCACGGCGAGACCGCGCACATTCGCGACGACGGCGGCAACGTCGTCCTCAGCTACCGCTCGTTCGCGAGCATCATCGGCGTGATCGCCACGCTGATGTCGGGAATCGTCTGCGTCGCCGGCATCGCCGGCACGTGGTTCCTCATCGAACAAAAATCACCCCTGCGCGCGCTGATCGCGCTGGCGCTGACGTTCGCGTTCGCGTTCCTCATCGCGCGCCTCGCGCCGCGAGCGAACGTCACGCTCTACAACGACGGCACTCCCGCGCTGACGATCTCGCAGCGCGCGAACACGGCCTATGTCGTCGCCGCACCCAACGGCACGATTCTCGGCCAGCTGCGCAAGTCGCCGTTCTCGTTCCTCGGCCGCACGCGCTGGACGGTCACCCACGAGGGCCGCGTCCTCGCCGAAGCCATCGAAGAGTCGTTCGGCCGCGCGATCCTCCGCAAGCTCTACGGAAAATTCAGCCGCCGCTTCGAGACCAACATCTACATCCGCCTGCCCGGCGTCGAAATGGGCCGGATCGTCCGCCGCAAAGTGAACGGCGACGTTGATGTCCTGGAACTGACCGGCGACGCGCTCGACCGCCGCGTAGCCGTCGCTCTCGCGACCGTCGTGTTCGGACGCGAACCGTAAACGCACACCCCTCACGCCGCTTCGCGGCACCCTCTCCCCGTAAGCGGGGCGAGGGGCACTCGAACCACGTCTGCCGCGAGAGCCCTTCTCCCCGCTTGCGTGGAGAAGGTGCCCGAAGGGCGGATGAGGGGCGTTGACCCCTACCGCTTCATCGCCCCGATCTCCACCCCCGTGTAAAAGTTCTTCAGGATCCGGTCGTACGTCCATCCCCGAAACGCCATTCCGTACGCGCCGGTCTGGCACATCCCAACTCCGTGTCCCCACCCCTTCCCATAAAACGTGTAGCGGTCCATCCCGTCCGGGTCCTTCGTTTTCTCGTACACGAACAGGTTGTCGGGCACGTTGAGCGACCAGCGCACCGGCAATCCGCGCAGCACGAATTTGCGGCCGCCCTCGGCGGTCACTTCGAGCTCGGCGATGCGCTTCGAGGCGTCGATGACCAGCGGGCGGATGTCGATCAGCTGCTGGATCGGATTGCGGCGGTTGATCGCCGTCACCAGTTCGTCGGCGCGATAGGTGCGTGTCCAGTTCGAGAAGCTCGACGTGCGGTCGAACGCCGCGCCGTCGTAGTTAGCCTGCACGATCAGCGCGACGATCGATTTGTCCGCGCCCGTGATCAGCGTCGCGCGGTCGCCGAGCATCACCGGCACGCTCGCGTACTCCTGATAGCGGTCGCCGAGCTTCCGGAAAATCGGGATGCCGTCGGGCAGCGTGTACTGCGTGACCTCGCCCTTCTGCTTGAGCGCGATGCTCCGCCCGCTGAGGCGGATGATTTTCCCCTCGGTATCGCGCAGCATGTTGTGCTCGCGGATCCATGCGCCGAGGAGCGCGTAGAGCTCCTCGCGCGGCATCGGCTGCGCCAGGCTCACGCGGTCGATGAACTGCGCGGGGTTCATCCCGTACTTGATCAGGAACGCCGCGGCGAGATATTGCGGCTGCTCCGGATCCGCGGTCTGCGCGAAGAAGTATTTGCGGTCCTCGGGCAACGTGACCGTCCGCGCCTTGATCGCCAGTCCCATTATCACGTCGAGGTACGCGAGCACGTCGCCGCGGCGGCTGGAGGCCGGCAGCGGCATCAGCGTCTCGCGCCATCCGGCGAAGTGCATCGCCGCCACGACCGCCTGCGACACTTCGCGAGCGCTCCACGCCGAAGACATTTCCGGCACCTGCGCGAGCGCCGCGAAGACGCGCGCGTTCACCTGCAGGTCGTTGAGCAGGCCGCTGTCCGCGCGTCCGGCGACGGTGAGCATCTCCAGCTCCACGCAATGCGCGCGCTTCAGATACGGCTCGTTGCGGCCGGGAAACATCGTGCCGACGTCACTGGTCTCGCCGCCGCACGTGGCCGTGTAGAGCGCGTCGATCGGCTGTCCGCCGTACGTGAGAATCAGCCCCGCGGTGTCGCGCACCGCGCGCGTCGACATGTCCGCTTCGCCGGAGAAACCGTTGTACGCCTGGCACGCGGGACCGGGACAGATGTCGTATCCCTCGGCGCCATACTGCCCGAGGTTGCGGACGGCGTAGGTGCGCGCGGCGACGGCCTGCGCTTTCAGCGCCTCGATTTCGTCGTAGATCGTCGGCCCCATCTCCGCCGGCACGACGCCGTAGAGATAGTCCTCGAGATTGAGCTCGTTGATGACGTTCAGGAGCCCGCGTGCGTTGACGAACAGCCGCGCGGCGGTGCGATATGGCTTCTTGTCGATAGTGACGGTGTCGGCGGTGATCGGGACGATGCCGAGGGAGGCGACGTTGAGCGTGTAACGATCGCCTTCGTCGTCGACGATCTCGATCTTCTTCTCGTACGGCTGGTCGGACGGACGTCGCACGATCATCAGGTCCTTGCCGTAGCCGCGCTCGATCAACTGCGAGCGCAGCGGCGTCGCCGCCTCGCTCGACTCGAAGTCGCCCGCGAGAATTTTGTACATGCCGACCGCGGGATCGAACGACGAGTCGACGCGCACGCCGGCGTCGGCCTTCAGTTTCGCGACGACCTCCTGCGCGCTTCTCTCATCGGAGATCGCGCTGGCCTGTACGGCGTAGCGCACGCTCGCGTTCGCGAGCGGCGCGGTCGCGGTGAATCCGCGCCGCAGCGTCGACGGACCCTTGTCGGTGACGAGGTAGTAGCCGTCAGGCGTCCGCGGAAACACGACCGTCGCCTGATCGCTCAGCATCCCGACGCGGATCTTCGGCTCGGCGATCGTGCGCGGCATCGACGCGACCGGGGTGAGCGCGTTCGGGGAGCGCGCCGGTGCCTGGGGCCGGGGGTTGGGGGTGGGGGTTTGGGAGGGGGGCGGCGTGGTGGCGCAGGCCGCGAGAAAGAGACAGATCAATGAAAGACGGCGCATGGACCTCTCGCACAGCAAGAAAAAAGCCCCCGCGGCTTTCACCGCGGGGGCCGGTTGGTTAACCGATGATCGACAATGTTACGGCAGGATGAGGCGAATCACCACGCGGCGGTTGCGCAGACGGCCTTCCGCGGTGGTGTTGTCGCCGACCGGCTCCTGCGTGCCGCGGCCTTCGATCGTGATGCGCGACGGGTCGATGCCGTGGCGGGTCACGAGGTAGTCGCGGACCGCTTCGGCGCGGCGGCGGTCGAGATCGGCGTTCGGGCCGGTGTTCTCACGATCGTCCGTGTAGCCGATGACCAGCGCGGTCGCGGCCGGCTCTTGCTTCATGCGCAGCGCGACTTCGTCGAGGATCGCCTTGGCGATGTTCGACAGACGCGCCGAGCCCGACTCGAAGTGAATCTCGTCCGTGCGGAGCTCCTGCGGCTGCGCAGGCGGCACGACCGGAGGCGCGGGCGGCGGAACCGGCGCGGGCGCCGGCGCTTCCACCGGCGGAGGCACCGGAGTCGGAGCCGGAGGCGGCGGAGCGGGAGCGGCGAGATGCAGCGGCGAGAAGGTCAGGCCGACCAGACCCGACAGGCCGCAGTCGTCCAGCTCCGTGAAACGGCATTCGTCGTTGTTGTTGAAGAATTTCGCGGCGTTCCAGCGCGCGGCGGCGCTGAGCGCCCATCCGCTGTCGCCGAACCAGTGGCGCAGACCGCTGAGGAGGAAGATCGGCGCATCGGGAGCGTTGTCGCCGCCCGTGTAGAGCACCGTATTCAGCTCGCTGATCCAGTTCGTCGTTCCGAACAGTCCGATCGGCCAGTTGAGGCCCGCGTCGAGATGGAACTCGTTCGGAGGATCGAAGTTCGACGCGCCGGTGACGGTCGAGTTGTTGTCGTCGTAGTCGCCGCGGATGGCGTACGACGCCGAGACCGAGGCCACGCCGTGGGTCAACGCGGCGCCGATGCCGAAGGCGTTGCTGCCTCCGGTGATGTCGTCGTCGCCGGTCGGCAGATCGGCGTAGCCGAGGAGCGCGAAGCGCGTCGGGCTGTCCATCGGCGAGAGCGCGAGCTTCGTCGCCAGCCGGATGTTCCCGAGGCCGCTCTCCGCGAACTCGCCGCGGAACAGGCGCCCGTTGATGTAACCGACGCGGTCGGCGCCGTTCCCAACGAGGCGATCCCACGGCACCATCGCGCTGACTTCCCAGCGATCCGTCAGACCGACGCCGATCGAGGCGCTCAGCCTGTACTGGTCGTACGAGAGGTCCTCGTACTCGCGCGCCGAGACCGGCGCAAGACTGGGCGCAGGACCGGCGAGCAGGTCGTAGTCGTTGTAATAAACGCCGAACGACCAGTCGCCCCGATGGAGTGTGTCGGCGGAGACTGTTTCGAACAGTCCCAGCTGGCCGCTGACGGTCGGGGCGAACATGCGAAGCTGATCGTCGCGGGTGATCTCTACCGTCGCGTCCTGTGCCCACAGGGTTGATGGGACGGCAATCAATAAAATTACCAGGGGGAATAGCAGCCGATGCTTCAAGTCACACCTCCTAAAAACAGCCGCACACTCTTCAGGCCGTAGTCTTACAATCCCGCGGGCCCTACAAAACATATGCCAGAGCATTCGACGGTGTTTCCCGTAAAGACTTCAAGTGCTTAGTTTTACCATAGGTTGAGCCGGGCGGTATAAATTCAAGCACGGCGAAAAGGAATCAGACTGGATGATGAAAACTATTTTGGCCGCGGGATTGACGGCAATTCTTGCTTCGGCGCTGCTCGCGCAGACACCGCCGGAGACGCCTCCTCCTCCACCTCCGCCGCCCGCGACCGAGACTCAGAAACCGCCGGAAAACCCTCCCGCAACTCCGCCGGAGACCACGCCCGCGGAGACGCCGCAGCAGCCCACGGCGAAGCCGCAGGAGACGTTGCAGCCGCAGGAGACGCCGCAGCCAACGCCTCCGCCTCCTCCGCCGCCGGCGGTCGAAGCACCTGCGCCGACCGTGCTCTCCGACGCCGCGAGCAGGACCTATGAACGGCGCGAGTCGCTACCGTCGGTCAACCTCTACCTGCCCGAGGGACAGGCCAGCGTGCGGCTGCGCAAGTTGATCAAGAACGTGCTCTTCGAGAGCCAGATCGACTACGAGTTCGTCAACGGCGACATCTCCACCTTCCTCCGCTACAAGTACTACGCGCGCAACTTCACCTACCGCCTCAGCGTCTTCGACTCCATCGACTTCCCCGACATCACGTCCGACAGCACGCGCGAGTTCGAGCGCGTGCGCGGCGGACTGTTGCTCATCGGCCTGCCGAAGGACTACAACAACCGCTGGTTCTTCCTGCTCCAGGACGACAGCCTCTCGTTCGGCGACGTCAACCGCCCCGACAACCGCAAAAACAACATTTACACGAAGATCGGCTACCAGTACGGGACGCAGTTCGACGAGCGGATGAACGGAATCGTCGGCGAGCAGCGCGGACGCATCACTCCGGTGCTGACCGCGTTTCGCGACATCGGCCCGCAGAAGACCGGGCTCGCGGCGGCAGTCACGCAGGCCGCGTCGGTCGTCGGCGGCGATTACACGTACACGAAGTTCGAAGCGGAGGGACTGCGCCGGATCGACGTGTCGTCGACGACGTTCGTCTTCTCACGCCTGCACGTCGGGGCGTTCCTGGCGCGCGAGGAGGTCGATCCGCCACCCGTACCGCGCGACCGCGACGGCGACGGCAACCTCGATGAGACGCCGGCGTGGGAGTTCTTCGAGATCCCGCAGGCCGAGTTCTTCCGCCTCGGCGGACGCGAGGCGCTCAAGTCGGTCAAGAGCAACGACGACTCGATCGGCACGTACGAGGCGCATCTCACCAACGAGTTCTTCTTTCCGATCTTCCGCAACAAGGAGTACAAAGTCGGCCCGCTCTACTGGAACACGCTCTACGGCATCACCTACCTCGGCGCCGGCGCGGTCGGCAACAAAACCAACGAGCTGGCCAAAGGAAACCGCATCGTCGTCGACGCCGGCCTCGGCACCGAGTCCGCCATCACCTTCCGCGACTGGGACATCTACCTGAGCGTGATTTACGCGAAAGCCGTAAAAAAGCCCGACGGCATCGACGAAGGCAACGGCTTCCGCTTCTCCATCCGCACCGTCCGCTAACTCGTCCTTGTGGAGCGGCCAGCCAAAGATTCAGGCGCCTCCTCGCCTCTGTTTCCCGCGAACGTCGCTCATTATTCGTCCTTGTGTTCGCACCGTGCAGGTAACTTCGTCCTTGTGGAGCGGCGGGCTTCAGCCCGCCGGAAGCACGGATAAGGGCTAGCCTCTCTCTCAAAGCCTGCACCTCATCTCTCGACGTGTGGAGCGGCGGGCTCTCAGCCCGCCGACCAACCACAACCGGCGGGCTAAGAGCCCGCCGCTCCACGTAACCACAAAAACAAAAACGGCGGGCTAAAGCCCGCCGCTCCACAGGAACCTTCGGATTGCGTTTCTAGAACTTCTCGAGCGCCAGCTCCACTCGGCGGACGCCGTCCATGTTGCGAATCACCGCGAGGGCGACGTCCTTCTGCAGCTCGTGCTGCACCTGTCCGGCGATGCGAACGACGCCGTGCGCGGACTGGACGCTGAAGCGGCAACCGTCGAGCGCGCGGTGAATGCTGAGCTCGACTTCCGCCTTGCGAACGATCGACGCGTCGTCATCGGTCACCGTCTGAACGAGGTTGGCAACGCGCTGGTATCCGAGGTTGCGCGCGTAGGTGCTGAGGATCTCCGCCTGGGCCTTGTCGGTGGTGCGCCCGCGAATGATCACGATTCCTGAGATCTCGTAAACCTGAAGAGCGTTCACCGCGGCACCGGCGCCGCGGAACGAATTGGTGAGGTCGATGGTCTGGGGAGTAGCGGCGAAAGCCGGCGTCGCGATCAGCGTGATGGCGATGGCGAGAATAGCGGCTTGGGTCGTCTGGCGCTTCATTTTATTTGCGTCTCCTACCATGGAGATAGCACCACGCGTGCCACATTTGGAATTTTCGTTGAGAGAAGAGTTTAGCGCAGAAGAGCTGAAATTTTTACGCCGTTCTGGACAGCAGGAAAACGATGACGGGCTCGTCGCTGTCGTAGGGCGCGGCGTGGGTGTGATGCTCGTACACGCGCCAGAGCAGAGTGATCGCCAGCGCGAGAAGCGCGATGATGGCAAAGGTGGCGAGGAGGCGGCGGGTCATCGGTATTCGGCGGAGCAACGCATGTGCCCGACGCCGATTACAATCCAAACAATGCCTCGCGTCCACATCCTCCCCTCCGATCTCGTGAATCAGATCGCGGCGGGAGAGGTCGTCGAGCGTCCGGCCTCGGTGGTCAAGGAGCTGATCGAGAACGCCATCGACGCCGGCGCGACCGCGATCGACATCGTCCTCGAGAACGGCGGCAAGAAGCTGATCGAGATCCGCGACAACGGCAGCGGGATGGCCGAGGAAGACGCGCGGCTGGCGATCGAGCGCCACGCGACCTCCAAGATCCGCGGCTTCGACGATCTGACCCGCGTTCGCACGCTCGGCTTTCGCGGCGAGGCATTGCCGTCGATCGCCAGCGTCTCGCGGTTCACATTGTTGACATCGGAGAACGAGCGCGGAGAAGCAACCGAGATCGAGTGCGATCCGCTGACCGGTGCGCGCAGCGTGCGACCGGCCGCGCGCGACCGCGGCACCACCATCGCCGTGCGCGAGCTGTTCGAAAACGTTCCAGCGCGGCGCAAGTTTCTCCGCAGCGCCGACGCGGAGTTCCGTTCGATCGTGACCATCGTCTCTTCCTACGCCCTGCCGCTGCCATCGCGCGCGTTCCGCCTCGAGCACAACGGCCGCGTCGTGCTCGATCTCGCGCCTGCGCGCGACGACCGCGAGCGCGTCGTCCAGATCCTCGGCGGCGAGACCGACGCGCACCTCGCCGCGATCGACGGCGAGATCGGCGCTTCGCGCGCGACCGGCTACGTCACACGCGGCCTTCGCTTCGGCAGCCGCCGCAACCAGTTCTTCTTCGTCAACGGACGCCTGGTGAAAGATAAGGTGATCACGCACGCCGCGAACCGCGCCGCCGGCGCCTTCGACTTCGACGGCCATCCCGCCATCGTCCTCTTCCTCGACGTCCCCCCCGAGCTCGTCGACGTCAACGTCCATCCCGCAAAGACCGAAGTCCGCTTCCGCGACTCCTCCCAAATCCACGTCGTCGTCGAACACGCCGTCAAGAAAGCATTGGGCGGCGCCGAGGAGGGAGCCGCACTCCTCCCTCCCCCCACCCAACCCACCACGCCCCCCACCCCCAACCCCCAGCCCCTTTTCCCTCCCCAGCGCTACGACGATCCCGCGCCGCGATGGACGCCGCAGTTCACGCCGCTCTTCCAACGCGAGGCGGTCGTGCAGCCACCCGTCCGCTCCGCGGCAGCGGTGCAGGTGGAAGAAGAAGCGCCGCCGCAACTCGGCGACCTGCAGGGCCGTGTGATCGGACAGTACCGGCTCAGCTACATCCTGCTCGACACGCCCGGAGGCTTGCGCCTCGTCGATCAGCACGTCGCACACGAACGCGTTCTCTACGATAGGTATCTCGCGCGCCTCGAAGCACGCGCGCCGGTATCCCAGCAACTGCTCGCTCCCATCATCTACGAGACCGGCGCCGCGGAAGGCGCTGTGCTCGAGTCGCACGTCGACGAGCTACGCGCCGTCGGCTTCGACATCGAACGCTTTTCGGGCAATGCATTCGCCATCGCCGCGCTCCCGCCCGAGCTGATTCGCAACGACGTCGACACCTTCTTCCGCAAGCTGATCGACGCCTCACTCGAGGAAAAGTCGTCGCACGTGATGCGCGTCCGCGAGCGCATCGCCGCGTCGCTGGCCTGTCAGGCCGCCATCAAAGTCCACCGCCCTCTCAGCGGCGAGGAAATGGCTCGCGTCGTCGCGGAGCTCCTCCAATCCTCCAACCCCTTCGCCTGCCCCCACGGACGCCCGATCATCGTCGACATCCGCCACCTCGACATCGAGAAGCACTTCCACAGGAAGTAGAAAAACTGGCGGGACGGCTCCGAGGCTCCTAGCCTCTTAGCTATGAAAATCGACATCGCAAAGCTCGGCCGGATGGGAGAGCAGCAGGCGGAGTGGTTCTATCGCCTGCGCGGATATTCGATCGTCGCACGCAACGCGCGCTCGCAGGCGGGAGAAGTCGACCTCATCGTGCGGCGCGGATCGACGCTGGCGATCGTCGAGGTGAAAACGCGCCAGACCCGCGTCGCCGGCGAAGGACACGAAGCCGTGAACCGGCGCAAACGCGACCGCCTGATCCGCCTCGGCGACTACTACGCCGCGAGATATCCCGACGCATTGCTGCGCTACGACATCGTTTCCATCTTCTGGAACGGCTGGCGCTTCGAGGTCTCGCACTACGAAGACGCGTTCCAACCCGTCGCCGACCCCCGGCGCCCATGGATTCTGCGCGCAGCCTAGGAGTGCGACGGCAGAGCCGCCGCCCTGTGCTGCTGACCCGCCGCTCGTGGGGGTGCGCTGAACGGCGAGTCCGAAGGGAAGAGTCGCACGAGCGCTAGCGAAGACCCACCGAGCCGTACCCGGCGGACCATGGGAGTGGCACAGCCGCGAGAGCATTCGCAGCGATGACGAGCCGGCTCTTTTCGCGAGCATCTCGCTGCGCGAAGCAAAATTTGCCGTCGCTATTCTCGCGCGCTGATGTCACGCGTGCTTGCCATTGCCACTGCCATCCTGCCTCGCGCCCGCACGCCAGGCCTGCCAGGCGGGAGAACTGCCGGACGTTTTGTCCTGATTCACGTCAGCGCCGGCTCCAGGTAGGTGCGCCAGTCCGGTTGTTTGGGGTGGGGACACCTGCGAAATAATGTGCCCCGTCTCGTCGATGGACGTCGTGAGTCGATATCTCTCGTCGATCTCAAGCGAGGCGGCGGTTTCAGCGATGGCACCTGACTATCGGTTGTGGTTCGCTGAGCGACGTGGCGGGGGATCGATCGCGAGACGGTCGTCGGGATGCTGCAATGGGACTACGCGCTGAACGTCACGCATCGCATCGATGCGATCGAAGCCACCGATCGTGTCGTCACCACTCGCGTGCACGAAGACAACGACTTCTCGCGCCTCCTCGATTTTCCCGGAAGGGTTCCACTCCGACTTACACCGTCGACGAGACAGGCCACATTACTTCGCAGGTGTATGTTCCGCTCCCCAACCAGCCGGACTGGCGTACCTACCTTGAGCCGGCGCTGACGTGGATCAGCACAAACCGTCTCGAGGTTCTGCCGACGATCTATCTCGATACGGAAAGCTCTCGCGATCGACAGAGTCCGCGCGCATGTGGGTAAGCGTGTTGCGTGAATGGCGCGCGGCAACAGGACGGCGACCCTAGCTGTGCACTTTCAACTGCCCGCCGAGATGGATGGCCACGCCTTCGGTGACGCGCGCCATATCACTTCGTTCGATTTGTCGCGCGAGCTCGTCGTGCCGGGGTGAGTCGGAGTTGCGCTCGAATTTGAGCACCACGAGCGCAGCGACCGCCGACCTCGACGCGCACTTTCACCTCATCGTCGATGCCCAGCCACGCCTTCAGTAACGCGCGCCACATCACTTGGTGGCGATTGCGGCCGCGAACTCCGTCGCGTGACGGGAGACGGAGGTAGCGCTCGCACGAATCGATTGAGGCCGCGTTCCTTCTAAACGAGCGCCGCGAGGCGCGAGACGGGACGGCGACTATAGATGTGTACTTACGCGCACCACGCCACTTCGTGTCGGTTGTGGCGGCAAGCGTCGTCGTGGCGAGGGGACGTAGCGCCGAACGATTGCTTCAGGCTGCGTTCCTTCTTCACGCACCGAGAGGTGCCAGCACGAGACGTCCACCATAGGGTGCGCACTTACATGCGCCACCATCACTTCTTGTCGACTTGCGGCGGCGAGCTTCGCCGTGGCAGGAGTCAGGAGGTGACGCTCGAACGAGTCGTTTCAGTCGGCGTCCGTAGTTCGAACGCGGCGCCACGTGGCGCGGCGACGGACCGCGAACCTGAACGCACACGTTCAGCTCACGTTCGATGCGGCGCCGTAAGTCCCGTGTCCTCCTGAGCCGTCGGGGATTCCTCGTCGTCTGCGCGGCTCGGAATGACACTCTGACCGTTTGTCCCTACACCCGCACTTTCAGCTCGGCGTCGATGTGATGCCGGCCTTGCGGCCATGCTTTCAGGAACGCACGCCACATGACCTTGGTGTCGATCTGCGTGGCCATGTCGAACTCCACCGCCTCCTGGCGGTGGCGGCGGGCTTCGTCGTGGCGGGGGGAGTCGGGATAGCGCTCGAACCAGTTGTCCCAGGCCGCGACCGTTCCTTCTTCGAACGCGGCGTTGAAGTCGCCGTCGGCCATGGCCAGTCTTGCCAGTGCGCGGCGTGCGTCCGCGACGGCTCCGCCTTCCGGGCGCGCTTTCAGGTATGCCTGCAGCGCCTCCGACGTTCCCGCGCGGCGTGCGGCTTCCCACATGCGTGCGTCGTCGCCGGCATCGAGAACGCTCAGGCGCTGCTTCGCGTCCTTGGCGAGGACGCCGTCGGGATACAGCACCAGAAAATCCTCGAGCGACTGGCGGTCGCCTTTGCGCGCCTGGTCGAATGCGAGCGTCTCGCGGAGATGCTCTTCCGCGTGCACGGCGAGCGTGCCGTCCGGAAACTCTTCCAGGAACGCTTCCCACGCCTCGGCGTTCTTCGCCATCAGCGCGACGCTGTAGGCAGTTTCTTCGCGTACTTTCGCCGCCGACAATCGCTCGTTCGCCGCAACCGCGTGACGGTCGCTGCTCCAGCGCTCGAGGTAATCGCTCCACGCCGCCTCGGTATCCATCGCTCCGGCCGCGTCAAACGCGAGCCGCTCGTCGATCGCACGCTCTGCCTCTTCGGCGTGATGCGACGGAAACTTCGTTCGATAGTCGCGGAACCCCGTGTACGTATCGGCCGCGAGCGCGGCGGCCCACGCTTCCTCCGACGCATTCGGCGGCGCCTTCGCGAGCGTCCCCTCGGTGCGCGAGAACGTCGTCGGCATGTACGACACGAACGGCGCAAGCGCCTCGGCGAACACGCGCGCGCTCGGATAGCGCCTGGCCCGATCCTTCTCCAGCGCGCGCAGCACGACCGGCTCGAGGCCGAGCGGAAAATCGAGCTCCGGATTCGCGTCCTCGAACGACGGCGGCGGCTCGGTGAGATGTTTGATGATGTAACCGTTCGGCGTGCGGGCCACGAACGGCGGCACGCCGGTCAGCATCTCGAACAGCACGATGCCGAGGGAGTAGAGATCGGTGCGACCGTCGAGCTCCTCCCCCGGCGGCAGCTCGCCGAGCTGCTCGGGCGACATGTACTTCGGATTGCCCATGATCACGTCCTGCGTGATGTCGCCCTTCGCCTTCACGTCCTTCGCGACGCCGAGGTCGATGATCTTCACGAGCAGGTGATCCTCGTGATCGAACGCCAGCATCACGTTGTCCGCGGAGACGTCGCGATGCAAGAGACCGCGGCGATGAATGTGGTCGAGCCCCGCCAGCACCTGCATCGCCACCTCGGTCGCGAGCGCGAGCGGGAAGCGCCCGTTCTCGTTTTCCCACTGCCGCACGGTCGTGCCGTCGATGAACTCCGTGACCATGTAGCTCGAGCCGTCGGACAGGATGGAGAAGTCGTGCATCACCGCGACGTTCGGATGATGGATCTGCGTCGCCAGCTGCGCCTCGCGAAGAAAGCGCTGCCGGTACGCGTCGTCCGACATCAGCACCGCCTTCATCACCTTCACGCAGCGGAATGCATCGAGATGAACGTGCCGCGCCTTGTACGCCTCGCCCATCCCGCCGACGCCGAGGAGACCGATGATCTCGTACTTACCGTCGAGCACCGTGCCCGGCGCGAGGCTGGTCGAGGCTTGCGTCATGTGTGCACAACTGTAGCGCTATCGGATTATGATTTTCGACAGAGATCCGCATCACCGTTGGAAGGAGAGAGAGCATGGCCTACGACGACGAGCCGCTGGATACCAAGAGTGCACGCCACTGGGAAGGATCGATCTACGACGCGTTGCGGGGGATACCCGGCCGCATCTACAAACGGATCCGGAGCTTTTACAAGACCGACTCGATGGGCGAGCTGGCCTCATTCTTCGCGGCGAGATATCCGCGCATCGACCGCGACAAGCTCCCGAAATCGACCAGGGATCTCCTCGGATCGCTCCTGGCGAATGAGGACGACGGCGTGAAGGCGGGCAAGTACGAACGCAGCCCGGCGCACGATCGCGAGCCTTACGACAAGGACGGCGGATACGACCGGCAGGGCTTCTCGCGTTCCTGAGCGATGGCGCCCTGCCACTGGTTCATCTTCAAAGCCGTCTCGCGCTGCAACCTCGCGTGCAAGTACTGCTACATGTACTTTCGCGGCGATGAGAGCTATCGCGAGCGCAGCGTCTTCGTCTCTCCGGAGGTCGTCGACGCGTTCGCGCTGAGGCTGAAGAACTATCAGCAGCGGCACCAGCTGCCGAGGGTCCATGTCTCGTTTCACGGCGGCGAGCCGCTGATGCTCGGCGTGCAACGCTTCCGCGAGTACGCGCAGCGGCTCGCGGAGGCCTGCGGTCCGTCGCTGACGTTGAGCGTGCAGACCAACGGACTGCTTCTGAATGAGGAATGGCTCGAGACGCTCGCGGAGTGCGACGTCTCGATCGGCATCAGCATCGACGGGCCGGCCGCCGTGAACGACCGTCATCGGATCGACCACGGCGGGCGCAGCTCATTCGCGCAAACGCGGGCGGCCATCGATCTCGTTCGGACTGCCGCCGAACAAAAACGAGTGAAGTTCGGCGGCCTGATCTCGGTCATCGATCCCGATCAGGATCCGCGCGAGTTCTATGCGTTCATGACCCGCGACCTCGGCGCGAGGATCTTCAACGTGCTGCTCCCCGACGCGAATCACGACAACTACGCGCGATACGTCGCCCACCCGGTCTCGAAGTTCAGCGAGTTTCTCACCGGCCTCTTCGACGCCTGGTGGCGCGATGATCCGGCGAGGATCACGATTCCGTTTTTTCTCAGTCTCGTGCGGAAGATCATGCTCGACACGACGCACTCCGAATCGATCGGCGCGTTCGCCGCGCCGTCGATCGTCGTCGAGACCGACGGCTCGATTCAGGCGCACGACGTGCTGCGCATGAACACTCCCGGCCACGCGTACGCGGCAAACGTGCTGACCGATGAGATCGACGCGCTGTTCGGCGATGCGGTCTACGAAAACGTCACGCGCCCGCCGGAGCCCGAGCACGTCGCCCCGCTCTGTTCACGCTGTCCGGTCTTCCACATCTGTCAGGGCGGCTTCGTGGCGCATCGCTACGCGTCCGCGAATGGCTACGCGAATCCGAGCGTGTACTGCACAGCGCTGTTCGACGTGGTCACACGCGTCTACTTCTCGATCCTGAACGAAGAGAGCCGAGCTACGGCGTGACCTGGCGCGCCTTCAGCGAGCGCGCGATCAATCCGATTCCGCCGAGAAGCAGCACCAGCATGAGCAGCGTGTTGAAGAGCGACGTAGGGCGGAAGTAGATCTCGAGGTGCGCGAGGATCCCGATGAAGATGATCACCGCGCCGGCGACGGTGAGCACCCACCCGACCGCGGACTTGCCGTCGAAGAAGAGAAACCCGATGCCGACGATGAACGGGAGCAGCGAGAGCCCGAACGCGTTGAAGCCCCACATGTGCCAGAACCCGCTCGTGACCGTGACCTGATTGGTGAGCAGCCACCCGCCGGCCACCGCCATCGCAAAGCCGATGAAGAACGTGCCGAGTCCACCCTCGGTGCCGCCCGCGCCGCGTAGTTGGTCCATGGGGTAAGGATAGCGTGCGGGGATGGGGGGCGGGGCGCGTTGTGAGTGGTGTGGGTCGCCCGGCCGCCCGGTCGCCCGGCAGTTCTCACCAGTACCGGTTACGCGGTGTGTGGACGCCGATCGCGGAACGCACGGTTGCGTGAGTTGCAAGTTCGAGGTTCGACGTTTGAGGTTCGAGTCCGCGGTTACGCAGTTGCGCGGTTGCGCGGTTGCGGTGCTGGAAGGGAATGGTTGAGAGCAAGGACGCTTGCGTGATGCCCATCGACGGAGCGGCAGTGTGCCGCCGCACGGCCTGCGTTCGCGTGATGTGCGGTCGTGATGTGCGACGCGTGGCATTTATGCGGGCGGTTTTGACGGGCGCTTGCGCGATGGCTTGCGTGAGGTCGCGCATCGATGGTCGCCCGGGGTTCTCACCAGTACCGGTCGCCCGGTCGCCCGGTTGCGCGGTCGCGCAGTTGCGCGGTTGCGCGGTGCTGGGAGCGAATGTTGAGGGCGAGGACGCCTGCGCGATGCCCATCGACGGAGCGGCAGTGTGCCGCTGCGCGTTCGCGTAGTGTGCGGTCGTGCGATGCGTGGCATGCGTGTCATTCATGCGTACGTGGTTGTGAAGGGCGCTTGCTCGATGTGCGCCGTGGTGGTGTCGGACATCGATGGTCTCCCGGTCCCTCCGCCGGGTGACCGGGCAACCGGGCGACCGGGCAACCCACCGCGCAACCGCGCAACCGCGCAACCGCGCAACCGCGCAACCGCGACTGCCATACTTCCTCCTTTCCGACCAGCCGCTTTTAGGTTACATTTGCAAGGGTCCCCGATCACCAGCCCTATCCGTCGTCGTCGCGAAGGAGCGAACATGACTCGGCTGTCCGATCACCTCGGCGTCGCGCCCGAGCAGCGCGACATGGCTTGGCTTCTCACCGCGCTGCAGTCGGCCGTCGCCCTCGAACACGCCACCCTGCCCCTCTATCTCTCCGCGATGTTCTCCCTGCAGATTCAGGGCTACACGGTCTACAACCTTCTCCGCAGCGTGTGCATGGAAGAGATGGTTCACATGGCCATCGCCTGCAACATCCTCGCGGCCCTCGGCGGGACGCCGCAGATCAAGGCGCTGAATCCGAAGTTTCCCGGCGACGGACTTCCCGGCGGCGCGGAGCCCGACCTCCACGTCGTGCTCGCAAAAGTGTCGAAGAAGCAGATCGAGAACTTCATGCGCCTCGAAGTGCCGGCGTTCCTGCTCGATCCGAAGTACAAGAAGGAAACGTATCCGACGATCGCGAACCTCTACGCCGCGATCCGCGGCGCGATCGCGTCGAACGCCGACGCCGTGCGCGCCGCGATGAAGAAGGGCGGCACATCGAACCAGGTCGGCGACGACATCGGCTTCACGACCATCACGTATACCGAGGGACAGGACCCGCTGCCGCAGCTGTACGACGCGCTCGACGAGATCGTGCTGCAGGGCGAAGGCTCGCCGTCGCACACGCTGCACGCCGACAAGTACGAAGGCGAGGAATCGCACTACGCCAAGTACGCGGAGATCTACTACGGCCGCCGCTACGCGAAGCCGAAGAACCACGTGCCGCTCACGCGAGAGACCGAGAAACAGTACTTCGAGGGATATCCGATCTCTCCCGCCGGCGTCGCCAACATGCTCATGGTCCCCACGGACGGATACGACGCCGCGCTGAAGGCCGACCCGAACGGCGCCACCGTCGAGGCGGCGATGACGAAGTTCGACCAAGCCTACACCGGCATCATGTCGGACCTCGATGCGATGTGGAACGGACCGGCCGGCAAGGAGTGGCCGACGTTCGGCCAGGCCGTCGGCGCGATGGGCGAGCTCCGCGTCCTCGGCTGCTTCAACATCATGAAGTACGCCGTGCCCGCGAGCGTCGTCGCGCAGCTGAAAACGCTCTATCCCGGCGACTACGCCGACCTCGCCGCCTACACCGATCTCAACGCGCCGGTGGTCTACGGCCCCCGCTTCCGCAATCTCAACGCCACGAGCTGATGGAGAGAGAGAAATGATCGAGAAGAACCGCTACACCGACACCTACCGGCCGGACAACACCGGCAAACCGCTTCCCCTCCCGATCGTCGACTGGAAACGCATCGGCTACAGCGCGCCCGTTCCGATCACCGGCGTCTACGACGGATCGAGCGCGCCGCTGCCGAAGGCCGACATCGTCGTGATCACCTGGACCTCCGCGGAGTGGAACGCGTTCGATCACGTCTTCATCAACAGCTCGTCGACGCGTTATCCGGACGACCGCGACTGGGAGCACGCCTGGCACACCTACAGCCACAACGTGCCGTCGGGAATGTCCACCGACAACACGTCCGCGCCGCTGTGGGGCCTCTACCGCCTCGTCGACATCACGACCGCGAAGAAGAAGACGCTGCGCGTGCTGCTCTTCAAATGCGACACGCACCTCGCGCATCCGCCGTACATCTCCGGCCTCGAGCAGATCACCACGCAGTTGATCGAGGAGACCGGTTGCTCGTGGATCTGGTCGATCGGCACCGCGGGCGGCTCGAAGGAAACCGAGAACCTCGGCGACGTGGTCATCACCAACGCCGGCCACATTCAGCTCAAGCTTTCGGAGAACCTGTCATCGGGCCTCAACAACAAGACCATCAAAGGGAAGGCCTTTCCGTCGACAAAGCTCTTCCCGACGGTTCAGAAGCATCTGTTCTTCGACATGGCCACGGTCGTCACCTGGCCGGTGCTCCAGACGATGCTGCAGGAGCTGCAGCAGAAGGACTCCGGCGCGGCGTCGCTGACGCTCTCCGAGCTGGTGAACCCGCCGCTCAATCCGGCGAATCTGAAGCAGTCGAAGATTCTCCCGAAAGACGGCCAGCCGCTGCTCACCACCGACTACTACTACATCGCGCAGGGCAACGACGCCGCGAAGTGGTCGGTGCTGGAGATGGACGACGCGGTCATCGGTTACGTCGCGCAGCAGAAGGGCTGCAGCTTCTCCTTCTCGCGCAACATCTCCGACCCGATCGTGCCGGCAAAGGCGAAGGGAAAAACCATCGACCCCTCCATCCGCGAAGACTGGTCGAGCGAGATCTACGAACGCTTCGGCTTCTACACGAGCTTCAACGGCGCGCTCGCCACGTGGGCGGCGATTACGGCGATGTGATGCTTGGGAGTTGCTGAGTTGCTGGGTTACTGAGTTGCTGACCCAGCAACTAGCAACTTAGCAACCCAGCAACCCAGCAACCCGAGGAACCGAGGAACCGAATGCCCTACGAGCCCCCCCGCCAAACCACCCCCAAGCCGACCGGCGAGCCGCTCGAGATCGATCTGGTCTACAACGTCCGCCCGTGCGGGACGTGCTCGTTTTTCTGGCCGCCCGATCCGTCGAAGCAGCCGTATGGGCCGTATCCGACTTACGACTTTCTGGTGAACGAGCCGGGCGGTCCCGATCCGCGCAGCAACGTCGAGATGTTCAAGTGGATCCAGGGACGGACGCAGGACGAATCCTTTCCCGATCCCGAGATCATGGACGGCTGCCGCAAGGCGCCGATCATGACCATCGGCATCAACCCGAACCTCACCGCCTTCGCGCCGGGACAGATGGGCACGAGCTGGTGCTATCCGCACTTCACCGACGACGACAAGACCGATCCGTGGACGAAGTACGCGTATTACTACCGCTATCGCTCGGTCTATCAGGAGTGCTTCGACCTGAAATGGATCGAGCAGTTCCTGTTACCCGACGATCGGATCGTGGCCACGAAGGCCGGCTATGTGACCTCGGCGGTGCGGCCGACGGACTCGCCGAGCTACGAGATCAAGGTCCGCTACGACGGCGACAAAGTGGACACCACGATCGCGCTGAATCGCGACCTCGGCACGCCGCGCTGGGTGCTGCTGTACGACGCGCACGGACCGAACAACCGCTTCACGGCGGGCGAGACGATCGCGGCGCGGCTCAACGTCCCTGAAGGCAAGCTCACCGAAGTGTTGCGCGAGCAGATCGGATACTACGAGCAGTTCGTGCCGACGCTGGAGGCGTTCCAGGAAACGATTCGCGCGAGCGGACACAAAGACGCGTCGCTGCAGATCGGCGAAGACGTCTGCCAGCTGGACATGGTGGCCTGCGCGTCGCCGCACTGGAACCCCGGCTTCCTCGGCGGCACCCCGGCGAGCGAGCAAACCGTCATCAACAACTGCGTGGTGAAAAACCACTGGGCGATGAAGCAGTTCGTGCAGACCAGGCCGGCGATTCTGTTTCTCGTCGGCGAGTCGACGTGGGACATGTTCCGCGACTCCTTCGGCGCGATCGTGCACCGCAAGCCGGCGCTCTCGACGAAACCGGCCGACGGCGCGTTCACGCTCCTCGAGGAGACCGTGGACCTCGACAATCCGACGTACATCGAGTTCAGCGCGAAGATCGACGGGCAGAAGTACGCGCTCAAAACGCGCCTCGTGATCGCGCCGCACTTCTCGTACAACTCCAACTTCGCACCGCAGTGGCGGCTCAGCCCGGACGACTGGGCCAGCCTGCAGAAGAAGGAGCCGGTGGCCGCGAAGTTCCTGCAGAGCGACCGCCGCATCGCCTATCAGCCGCCGCAGGACGGCAACTACGCATCGTTCACAGTTCAGAAGCCGCAGGACGCCGCGGCGGTGCTCGACGACGTCAGGAAGATGTCGAAGAGCGCCGCGAAAGTGCTGGCCGCGAACTTCATCGACGCACACGCGATGATGGCCAGCGTGCTCAACGACATGTACAAGAAGCGGCAGCTGACTTACGGCCGCGTGGGCAACATCGAGGCGCTCACGCGCACCGAGGGCGCGTGCAGGTTCTGCGTGAACGACCGCTGGAAGTTCCCGCTCGGATGTCCGTACGGCAAGCCGGAAGAGACCTCGCCGCCGGCCGGCTGGCTGGAGAAAGTCAGCGCCGCGCTGGTCACCGCCGGAAAACCGAAAGGAAAAAGTGGAGCGGCGGAACCGGCGGGCTAAAGCCCGCCGCTCCACTCGAAAGGAGATCCATTGAGCACGAAGAAAAAAACTCTCGCCATTCCTCCGAACGCCGTGCGTGTGTGGCGCGGCTATCGCGCGTCGACGATCTCTCAGGATGACTTCTTCACGCGCCTCGGCACGGTGTTCATCCCCTCGACCGTCGAGATGCAGATTCAGGCCGGACTCGATACCTACATCCCGACCGTGCCGTGCGGCATGCCGAACAAGCCCGACACCACGCCCGACGAAACAGCGATTCTCTTCTGGGACTCGCAGCAGACTTACACCGATTGCTTCAAGCTCCTCGCCTGCCGGACCTACACGCTCACGCACGCGGCCTGCTACACGCCGCAGAGCGGCGCCGCGTTTCCGGTGCTGTTCAACGGCACGCTCACCGCCGAACAGCCGGTCTATCTGATCGACAAGCCGGCCGACTGGATGCACGGCAAAGTCACGCACGTCATCGGCGGCCGTCCCGCCAACGTGCAGCCGGCGGCCTTCATCAATAACGTCGCGGCCGCGCTGAAGACGATTCAGGCCAGCGGCATCGAAGGCGCCGTCGCCTGCGCCGGCAACGACTACGTCGTCTACTGGGTCCTCGGCGACAAGAAGAACAGCGCCGGCGCGATCGCCAAGCTGTGCGACTGGAACACCATCGCCAAGCCGAAGAACACCACGCTCACGAAGGGACTGTGGGATGTCTGGCCGGGCATGACCGTGAAGCCGGGCAACAGCTACAACATGCAGTTCAAGCGCAGGTGGGAAAAGTGAGCACGCGCAAAAAGGCGGAGCCGCAGCCGGTCGTTCCGAACGCGGTGCGCGTCTGGCGCGGGTTCATCACGCCGGGCTCGAACTACAACGACTTCACGACGTTTCTCGGCACGATCTTCGTCCCCGGCTGCGCGCTGCTGCAGCCGAACGCGGGACTGCGCGCGTACGTGCCGTCGATGATGACGCAGAAGAACAAGCCGGCGACGGTTCCGGATCAGACGGCGCTGATGTGGTGGGCGAACCCGAAGGCGCACGACGAGGCGCCGCTGACGCCGGCCGTGCGCATCTATCAGGCGCTGCACAGCGACGCCTACGACATGAAGGTGAGCCGCTCCGACGTGCCGCTGCAGTTCACCGGCACGCTCACCGCCGATCAGTCGTATTACCTCTTCGACAACAAGGCGGACTGGATGCTGGGAACGGTGCGGCATCTGGTCGGCGCGCCGAAGTCGCCCGCGAATTTTCTCGCGGCGCTGCAGACGTGGGCGGCGGCGTACAAGGCGAAGCCGCCGAAAGGCGTCGACGGCGCGCTGCTCCTCCCCGGCGCCGGCAACGGCTACGTCGCGTTCTGGGAGCACTGGACGGGAAAGGCCGGCAAGTCGCCGCTCGACGCGCTCGCGAAGCTGGTGACGCCGTATCTCTCCGAGACCGCGGAGAACGTCCCGCCCGGCGGCGGATTGTGGAGCAAGTGGCCGGGTTGGGACCTGACGAAACACACCTGCATGAACGTGCAGTTGGACAGGCCGCAGAAGAAATGAACCGCGTCCATCCGACCGAGAACATCTTCGGCGCCGTCTGGAAGTCGGCGGTGACGGAGACGGTCGCGCGGCATCAGGGAAGCGCCACGCGCGGCGGAGCGATCGAGAGCGATCATCCGATGATCGCGGCGGCCGATCGCTACATCGACTCGCTGGAGAAGGGAAAGGCGATCAAGCCGCCGGAGGCGCGCACCACTCCATCCGACAGCGATCCCGACATCGCGCCGTACCTGATGCAGCTGCATCATCAGCTCGCGCACGCGCAGATCAACAACGACAAGGCGCTGCAGGCGCAGCTGACCGCGCAGCTCGGGCGCTTCAAGTTCGGCAATCCGCTCTGGCAGCAGATGCTGATCCAGTACTTCGAGTATTACGCGCAATACCCGTATCACCTCGGCGGTCAGCCGCATTACCGATCGTGGAAAGACACCGGCGGCAGCATGGACTACGGCGTCATCGAATGGCGCCTTCCGGCGACTGCACGCGTGGCCATCATCGGCGACATCGGAACCGGCACCGACATCGGCGCCGCCGTGCTGCTCTCCGCGCTCTCGTTCAAGCCCGACGCCATCCTGCACGTCGGCGACGTCTACTACTCCGGCACCCGCTTCGAGTTCGCGCACCGCTACACCGGCCTGTTCGAGTCCGTCTTCCGCGCGCAGAAGCATCGCGCGCCGGTCTTCGGCGTGCCCGGCAATCACGAGTACTTCACCGGCAACATCGCCTACTTCGAGTGCCTCGACTCCGGCGCGCTCGCGCTGCACAAGAATCAGAAGCAGTCCGCGAGCTACTTCTGCCTCCGCAGCGCCGACGACGGCTGGCAGTTCCTCGGAATGGACACCGGCTACAACGGCCACTACATGGCCGTCACGCCGCAGGCCCAGCAGAAGGCGCTCGACATCATCCACGTCAAACCCACCGTCCCCATCCAACTCCCACCCAACGCGAGCCCAATGGTCACGCTGCGCGACGATGAAGTCGCGTGGCACAACGACAAGATGGATCGCTTCCACGGCCGCACCATCCTCTTGTCGCATCATCAACTCTATTCAGCCGTGCAACCGGTCGGCGTCGCGCCGTCCGGCGCGAGCGACATGAACCGCGCCTGGATCAACACCGCGATCTGGCAGCAGCTCGGGCCGCGTTTCGGAACGAAAGTCGCCGCGTGGATCTGGGGGCACGAGCACAATCTGGGCATCTTCGAAGACAACTACCGCCCCTCCGACTGGCCCGCGCCCGATGACACATACAGGACGCTGCCGAAAGGCCGCTGCGCGGGACACGCCGCGATTCCGGTACAGAACACGGAGAAGCCGTACGCGACGACCTACCCGGTGCCGCTGGCGAAGCCCGAGCTCCAGCTCGGTCTCGTCAACGGCTGGTACAACCGCGGATTCGAGATCCTCGACCTGGGCGGCGCGGGACATCCGAGTCGCGCGCGCTATTTTCAGATCGCGGAAGCAGACCCGACGGCGCTGCTGATATACGACGAACAGATCGCATAGGAGGAAAACCATGCCGAAGCCCACTCTGTACAGCATCAATCCAGGCGCGAAACGCGACGAGCTCGCGGTGAAGGAAGTGTGGTCGCAGGACGGCAACGCGCCGCTCGCGAACGGCTACAAGCAGGTCGTGACGTTCGCCAGCGGCGGCGACAACTACCTGGTCGGCTTCGACGCCGACGGCAAAGGCTCGGCGTTCAAGCTCTCCGACAAGGCGCCGTGGTTCGAGCCGGTCGCGTCGAAGATCGACGTCGGCACGTCCGACATCATCGAGCCGTTCGTCCTCGGCATGACCCCGTACCTGCTCGCGTACGAGGCGGAAAAAGGCGTGCTCTCGTTCTATCCGGTCACGAGCGACCTCACCGCACCGAAGCCGCCGTACCAGTACCGCCACGTACGCGTTCCGCTCACGCCGGATTTCACGCTCTGCAAGCCGGTGATCATCACCAACATGCTGTACATCGTCATGTACAACTTCAAGACCGGCGACGTGAACACCTGGTCGCTGAACATCACGCCGTATCCGGCCGCCGGCTCGCCCCCGGGCACGCCGCCGCTGCTGATCCTGCCGGTGTGGGTGCATCAGTGGGCGAAGTCGTGGTCGCGCTTCGCGTTCTTCTACATGGGCGAAGAGCTGTTTTTCTTCAAGATCAACTTCGGCCCGAAGCTCAACGTCAACATCGACCATCTGCTCGACGACGCGTCGCAGGGCAGCGTCGAAGTCGGCACGTGGATGCAGAACCAGCTCGACGATCCGACGAAGATCGACATCGTCCAGCCGTTCACCATGGGCCAGGGCGAGCCGTACTTCGTCACCTACCGCAACGACGGCTCGACCGACTGGTTCCGGATCCACATCGACTGCCAGGGCTGGACGAAGGAGGCCAGCGGCGCGACGGTGAAAGCCGCGACGCAGGTCGTTCCCTATCAGCTCGGCGACGAGCGTTTCGCGTTGTTCTACTGAGGAGGAAACATGGCCCTGGCCGCGATCGGAGACGACGGCAAGCACGTCGACTGGTGGTTCATCTACAAAGTGCCGAAAGACGCGAAGGCGGCCGACAAGAGCGGTACGCCCGCGACCGGATTCGAGTACGCGTATTTCGATTCGGGCAGCAAAACGCTCGCGGGCTCGAAGCACCTGCTCAACGACACGAAGAACGCGCTTCACCTCACGCTGCAGCAACTGCCCGTCAACGGACACCCGACCACCGGCGTGGTGTTCTACAACGACGAATATCCATCGAGCCTGCACAAGACCAACAACGGCGACAAGGGTCACTGCAAAGGCGTGCTGGCGTTCGACACCGCGTCGAACACCGCGATCTGGCTGCTGCATTCGACGCCGCGCTACGCCACGCCGGGCTCGTTCGAATTTCCCTCCGATGAGCTGGATTACGGGCAGACGTTTCTCTGCGTGACATTGAAGGATGTGAAAACCGCCGAGGCGATCGCGACGCAGATGCTCTCGCAGCAGGGGCCGCAGACTTACGGGCCGGCGCTGCCGAAAACCGCGGACAGCGTGTGGCAGAACCTCGTCGCCGGCAAGCTCACGCTGTCGAAGACGCCGAGCGACATCACCTTCACCACGAAAGCGGGGAAGAAGTTCCGCAGCATCGCCAAGAGCCGCCTGTGGGGACAGGATCTCTGGAGCGACGAGGTGGGCGACGATCTCGGCGTCGACCTCGACGTCGAGTCGTGGCGGCGCGGCACGATCCCGTCGAAAGAGGACAGCAACAAGAAAGACGACGTCGTGGACGTCGTCGACATCGACTTCGGCACGCTCGGCTTTCCTTACGCGTGGCCGGAGACGAAAGACCACGCCAAGTGGGCGCAATCCATCGATACGCAGAACAAGCCCGCGAACGACTGGGTCTGCATCGCCGACATCAACCGCCAGACCTCGCAGTCGAAGCGCGGCGGCGGTGCGATCTGCTTCCAGCATCCCGCGCTCTGGACCGGCCTTTCGAAGATCGACCAGGTCACGCCCCCGGAGTTGAAGAAGAAGAGTTAAGCTGGAGCCGCAATGATTGGAGAATTCAGAGCCTTCCTCACCAAGACCAACGCGCTCGCGCTCGCGGTGGGCGTGATCATCGGCGCGGCCGTCGGCAGCGTGGTCTCCGCGGTCTCGGCGGATGTGCTGATGCCAATCATCAGCCTGGCCATCCCGGGCGGAGCGTGGCGCGAGGCGAAAATCGTGTTGAGCCGAACGACCGACGCCGCCGGAAAGGTGGTCGAGAACTCCATCCTCTACGGCCATCTCCTCGGAACGGTCATCGACTTCGTGCTCATCTCGCTGGTGCTCTTCCTGATCGTCCGCACGCTCGTGAAGCCCGTTTCGGTTCCCGCGGCGGAGCCGATGAAACAGTGTCCCGAATGCCTGGAGATGATCCCGGCCGCGGCGCGGCGCTGCCGCGCGTGCACGGCGGCCATCGCGTAGCGGCCCGCGCCGCCCTCGCTCTGGCCGATCGACGGCTATGAATACGCGTTCGAGCGCGTGGCAACGTCGGTGCGGTTCGTGCCGTCACTCCATTTTGTCTCCTTCGTCACACCGATCGCGACGCGGCCGTCGTACGCTCGCAATCATGCTCGCGAACCGCATCGCTCTCGCCGCCCTCCTCCTCGCCGCCGCGATTCCATCGCTGGCCGCGCGCAAGACGCCGACGGCGCCCGGCACCTACAAAAACTGGGGCCCGGACATCGATGAGATCGAGATCGTCAAAACGTTGAGGCTCGCCGATTACTCGCGCGTGGTCATCGAGCCTCTCGACATCTCGGGAGCGGCGCCGGTCGAGGAAGCGGACATGGCGGAAAGAGTCGCTAAGGCTCTCGCGGAAGCGACCGAGCCATTCGTTATTGGACTCGAAGAGGGACTCAAAGCGAAGACATCGCTGCAGCTCGTGAGCGAGGCATCGGAGCGGACGCTGATCGTGCGCGGGAAAGTCACGAAGCTCGAGCCGGGCTCGCGCGCGAAGCGGATGTTCGTCGGATTCGGCGCCGGCGCCGCGTGCGCCGGAGTCAGCGGAGAGATCGTCGACGCCGCAACCGGAAAAGTGCTGCTCCGCTTCACGCAGGAGCGGCGTTCGGGGATCGATCGATTCGGCCGCGGCAGCAGTTACGAAGAGATCATGAAGCGCAGCCTGCGCGCGATCGGTGCCGACGTCGCAAACCTGCTGAAAGAGTTCTGAAACGTCGTCGGGTGTTCCCCTAACTTTCTACGAACTTCTGCGTATTCTCGGCGGGGGCTACACCGCCACGAATGCGCATCATCATCGTTGATGACGAATCGCTCGCCCGCACGCGCCTGCGGCAGATCCTCGGCGGCGACCTGGGTGTGGACATCGTCGCCGAGTGCAGCGATGCCGCCGCCGCCCGCGACCTGATCGAGACCCACAATCCCGACGCGGTCTTCCTCGACATCGAAATGCCCGGCCAGACCGGCCTGGAGCTGGCGCGCGAGCTCGAGGCGGCCGGCCGTCCGCTGGTCGTCTTCGTCACCGCGCATCTCGAGTATGCGTACCGCGCCTTCGACGTGGCGCCGGTCGACTACGTGCTCAAGCCGGCCGAGGCGGTGCGGTGCCGGCGCGCGATCAAGCGCCTCGAGCGGATTCTCGACGCGCGCCGGGCGATGCCCGACCGCAACGGCAGCGCCGACAAATACCTCGACCGCGTCTTCGTGAAGGAAGGCGACCGTCTCGTGCACCTCCCGACGAAAGACATCGAGGCGATCGAGGCTCTCGGCAACTACGTCAAGCTGCGCGCGCGCGGAAAAACGTTCGTCGTGCGCGGCAGCCTCTCCGCACTCGAGGGACGCCTCAATCCGACGCGCTTCGTGCGCACGCACCGCTCGCACATCGTCAACGTCGCCCGCGTGCGCGAGCTGCAGCCGCTCTCGCACGGCGACTACAACGTGCTCCTCGACAGCGGCCAGACCGCGCCGCTCAGCCGCCTCTACCGCGACCGCTTTCACATGTTCGTGCTCTCGAGCAATGCCGACAAAGGAATGGCGTGAACCATCCCGTTGGGCTCAACAAGCCGGTTCGTCCCGCCGCAGGTCCGTTTCGACACACGAAACGACCGGTGCAGAGCGGCTGGCGCTTACGGTAGAGCGCATGACCGCAGCAGCGCCGCAGCCGCTGACGCCGTGGGAACGGCTGGCGATCGCGGTGGGCATTGCGGTGCTGGTGCTGACCGCGCGCGTCGGCGTCACGCTGGCAACCTCGTTCGTCTTCGGATCGAAGCCGAACGAGGAGCTCATCGGCACCGTCGGCATCCTCGGACTCGTCCTCCTGCTTCCGATCGGCATCGCGCTCGTCGAGAAGATCCTCGCGGCCGAACGGAAGCGGCGCTGGTGGATCGAAGCCGCGTTGCTGGCGGGCTACGGCTGCGCGTCCGCGGCGCTGGCGCTGCTGACGCTTTTCGGCGTGATTCCCACGGATGACTGGCAGATCGTCCTCGACGCCAGCGTCGCGCTGTTTCCGACGCTCGCCGCCGCGGCGGTGATGCTGCTCTCGATCGCGATCGGCGTCGTCAGTGCGATCCAGCGCTATCGCCTCGCGCTCGAAGCCGACACCAAGCGCTGGGAGCTCGAGGCCGCGGCCGCGCGCAAGGCGCGCGAAGTCATCGAGGAGCGGATGCGTCCCGCGCTGGCCATCTCCACGCTCGAGAACGTGGCGTCGCAGCTCGATCGCGACGATCCGAACGCCGAGGCGGTGCTGTTGCGCCTCGCGCGCCGCGAGCGGCTGCTGCTCCAGGCCTCGTTTTCCGCCGGCGGGAGCGCCGAGCCGATCCCCGCGCCGATTCCGGACGATACGCCGCGATGGACGACGTCCTACGCCGCCGCGCTCACGCTCTACTTCGCCGCGTCGATCCTCACCGATCTCCGCTACATCACCTGGCAGGGGCCGTGGAACCTCGCCACCATGACGCTGCTCTCGGCCGCGCTCTGGTTCGGCGCCGCGCCGCTGCTGCATTGGGCGACCGGGAAAGTCGTGAGCTTCCGTTTCCCGGCCGCGATCTCGCTCGCCGCCGCGTGCGCCGCCGGGGCCACGGCGCTGGTCACGGCGGCCAGCGTCCTGATGCTGCACGCGTACACGACCGCCGGCGAGTTCGCGGCGTCTCACATCTACTTTTCGTATCTGACGTGGCGCAACATGCTCACCGCGTCGGTGATCTGCGCCGGCAGTTTCGCGGCCGGGTATGCGCGGGTGATGCTCGAGGCGCGCGCCGAGGCGGCGCGGGCGCTCGAGCAGACCATCCATGCCGAGGCGCGCGAGCTCGAGGCGCGATTCCATCCGCACTTCCTGTTCAACGCGCTCAGCTCCATCGCCGCGCTCATTCGCACCGACCGCATCGCCGCGGCGGAGATGTGCCGCCGGCTTTCGGGCCTGGTCTCGAAGACGGTCGCCCGCGCCGGCGTCGACTCCTGGCCGCTCAACGAGGAGCTCGATCTGGTGTGGGACTACCTCTATGTCCAGTCGACGCGCTTCGGAGACCGCCTGCACATCGTCGGCTGGGACATTCATTCGGCGGCGAGGCAGGAGTCGATTCCCCGGCTCGTGCTGCAGCCGCTGATCGAGAACATCTTCAAGCACGCGGTGGCGAGCTCGAACGGCACGACGACCGCCGGTCTCACGATCTACAGGCGCGGCCAGCGGATCGAGATCGAGCTCTGGAATTCGACCGGCCACGCGCCCCAGACACCCGATTACGGCCGCGGACTGACGTTCGTGGCGCGCCGCGTTCGCGCCGCCGGCGGCGACATGACCATCGACACGGACCGCGGCCGGTTCACAGTGCGCTGTTCCATTCCGCTCAGGAAGCGCGCCTATCGCGTGCCGCGTCCGGTTCACCGCGCTCCCAGTCCGTCTGATCACAAGACTCACGCTCTACACGCCGCCGCTGTCGACAATGTTGCCGGTTGACTATGACTATGGAGACCTTCTTCGAAAGCGACGACCTCGTCATCGGCATCTCGCATTGTGATTCCGCGGAAGTCCGGTACCGCGACCCGGTGAGCTGGCCGTCTCATGCATTTCTCTTCCCTCGAACGGTGACGGCCATTGATTACGCGGGCGGTCCGTCCGTGACCGCGAATCCGACGGCGGTGCTGCTGTACAACCAGAATCAGCGCTATGTACGGCGCGCGATCGGCGACAAAGACACGACCGTCTGCTATCTGGTCAGCGATGCACTCGTATTACAGCTTCTCGCGCCTCACGAAAAGCGGACGTCGCTGGTCCGCCCGTTTCGTCTCATTGAAGCGGCGCCGTCCGCGGCGACGCTGCTGGAAGAGCGGCTGCTGTTCGAGTCGCTCCGTCTGGGCGCGCTGGACATTCACAATCGCGCCGTGGCCATGCTCGGTACGGTCCTGCAATCGGCATACGACCAGAAACGCCGCGGACGCGCGACGGAGCGCGAGATCGACGGCGTGGAGAGCGTGCGCGAGTGGATCGCGCGCAATCCGATCAAGAACGCGTCATTGGCGGAACTGAGCGCACTGGCCGGTCTGCCGCCGATGAAGCTCTGCCGCGCGTTCCGGCAGCGGACGGGACTGACCCTGACGCGCTACCGCCACGAGCTCCGCGGCTGCCTCGCGCTCGACTCCATGTCCGAGGATTCGCGCGACCTGCTCGACATCGCGCTTTCGCTCGGATATTCGAGCCACAGCCACTTCACGTACGTCTTCCGGAAGATTTTCGGCGTCACGCCGTCCGCCGCACGAGCCCGCCTCGCGGGTGCCGGTGAGGTCGAGGCCTGCGCCGCCCGGTCAGACGCACACGCGAGCCGGTAGGTTTCGTGCGGGTCATGCGGCGCAGGCCTCGTACCTGAGCTGCACAATAGGTCCGATCCCACAATGCGCGTTATCACGAATTCCCCGCCGTATCACGCAATTGCGCGGGGGCGGCTGTCACGCCATTGCACGCTGCTTCAATGAGCCGCGGTGATTTGTTCGCGCCCTTGTACCGACCGTCCACCGCGTAGGACCGAACTCACGTAATTGCGGTCATTTACGCGATTCGCGCGGTGGTCGGCACCGTGCACAGTGAGCAGCGACATCGTTCTGTAACGATGAATCCATTCACAGTCGGAGGTGCAACGGTTCCATTACAGAGTTGTGAACAGCACTCAGTAGATTCATTGAAAGGAGAGAAGATGAAGTCAAAGCCAAATTCCCTCGGGCGGCTGCTGATGTTCGCATTAGCGGCGACGCTGCTGGTCGCAGGCAGTGCGTTCGCCCAGATTTCCACCGGCACCATCACCGGCCGAGTCGCAGGCAGCGACGGGCAGGGGTTGCCCGGCGTGACCGTCACGCTCAGCGGCGGCGGCGCGCCTCAGGTCACCACGACCGACAACGACGGCAGCTTCCGCTACGGCAACGTGGCCCCCGGCCATTACACGCTGAAGGCCGACCTCGCCGGCATGGGCTCGTCGTCGACGCCGCTCGAGGTCAACATCGGCCGCACCTCGACCGCGAACATGACCCTCGCTCCGACGGTCGAGCAGACCATCACCGTCACGGCGGACACGCCGCTGCTCGATACCCGCAAGACCGGCACGGGCGCCACCGTCACCAAGGTGGAGCTCGAGAGCATTCCGACTGCGCGTGACCCGTGGGTCATCCTGCAGCAGGTTCCGGGCGTGCTCACCGACCGCATCAACGTCGGCGGCAACGAGAGCGGCCAGCAGTCCTCGTTCGTCGGCAAGGGTGCCGGCGGCGACCAGGCCACGTTCAACGTCGACGGTGTGAACATCACCGACATGTCGGCGCTGGGATCGTCCCCGGCGTATTACGACTTCGACTCATTCGAGGAAATCCAGGTCGCGACCGGCGGCACGGATCCTCGCATCCAGACCCCCGGCGTGCAACTGAACATGGTGTACAAGCGCGGCACGAACGACTTCCGCGGCTCGGGCCGTTACTTCAAGACCCAGGGACGCGAGTCCACCGTGAGCGACGAAGCCGCGCCGTACCTGAACTTCTTCAACGCCATCGACAGCGTCGATGACTACGGCCTCGAGCTCGGCGGCCCGGTCATCAAGGATCGTCTCTGGGCCTGGGGCGCGTATGGCCGCAACCAGATCGATCTCTTCGTCGCCCAGCCGACGACCGATCAGCTTCCTCTGCGTGGGAACGACCCGAACGTCGGCGTCCGTTTCACCGACAAGACGAAGCTCGAGACGATCAACGGCAAGTTGAACGCGCAGATCACCACAAACAACAGCGCGGTTCTTCTGTACACGGACAGCGGCAAGACCAAGTTCGGCCGCAACGCCAGTCCGACTCGTCCGCCCGAGACCACCTGGAACCAGGATAAGTACGGTCCCAAGGGCAACTACAAGATCGAAGACACGCACATCTTCTCTTCGAACTTCTACCTGACCGGCATGTACTCGAAGACCAACGGCGGCTTCCAGCTCGTTCCCAACAGCGGGCAGAACTGCACCAGCTTCGAATGCATCTCCGCCTCGGGCATCAAGAACGCGGCTCTCGACGTGACCACGCTGGTGTGGGAGCGTTCGTTCGCATACGCGTTCATCAAGCGCCCGCAGACGCAGTATCGCGGCGACGGCTCGATGTTCTTCGAGACCGGCTCGCTCAATCACGAGCTGAAGTTCGGCGCCGGCTTCCGTGAAGTCACGCAGCAGACCCAGAGCGGCTGGCCGGGACTGCAGTACGTCGGCTACGGCGGCGGCGGCGGCGCGGCGTTCTTCCGCCCCGCGAACAGCAACACCACCGCGAACTACACCGATCTTTATGTCGGCGACACCCTGCTCCTCGGCAACCTGACCATCCAGGGCGGTCTGCGCTGGGACGAGCAGAAGGGTCACAGCGGCGCGCTCAGCACGACCGCGAATCCCGACATCCCCACGATCCTTCCGGCGGCAACGCTCGACGTTCCCGACGAGATCAAGTGGACCAGCATTTCCCCGCGCCTCGGCTTCACCTACACGCTCGGCTCGACGCGCCGCACGGTTCTCCGCGGCGGTTACAACCGTTACGTCGACCAGCTCGGCACCGGAACGGCCGGCGCCGCCAACCCGCTGTCGCTCTATCAGTACATGTACTTCTATTACGTCGACGACGCGAACGGCGATAAGCACATCACCGGCGCCGAGCTCGCGGGTTCGCCCGACGCGTATCTCTATGCGACGTACGGCATCGATCCCCTCGATCCGACTCATACCAAGCAGCTCGTCCGCTTCGACAACGGCATGAATCCGCCGCATACCGACGAATTCGTGGGCGGTTTCGAGCACGAGCTGATGTCCGACTTCACGGTCGGCATGACCTACACGCACCGCAAACTGGACGACTTCGTCTTCACGCGGTTCGAGAAGCATCAGGGTCAGGGCGACTGGTACTCGGCCGCCGACTACCAGCAGTCCGGCAACGCGACCGGCAATCTCCCGCCCTGCACGGTCAATACGGTTCCAGGCGGAAGCACGCGAGTCGGAGCAGTCACCGGCTGCACCGGTACGGCCTTCAGCGTTCCGGTTTATGTTCTCAAGGCCGGCATCAACACACCGACCTTCGGCGTGATCACCAATCGTCCCGACTACACGCAGACCTACGACGGCCTCGAGCTGACGGCGGTCAAGCGCATGTCGAACCGCTGGATGTTGCGCGGCAACTTCTCGTGGAACGACTGGCGCCAGCAGGTCGGCGCGAACGCCTCCGCCGATCCGACGCATCTGCGCACGACCACCGGCTGCTCCAACTGCGACGACTCTCTCGTCGTCCAGGGCTCCGGAACCGGCTCGGGCGCCAAGGGCGGCGTCTACATCAACTCGAAGTGGTCGTACAACCTGACCGGCGTCGTGCAGCTCCCGGTGGGCTTCAGCCTCGGCGCGAGCGCGCTGGGACGCCAGGGTTACCCGGTTCCGTACGTCGCCCGTATCAACACCGGCCCGAATACGCAGGGCGGTGAAGGCTTCAAGCAGGTTCTGATCGTCGACGACGTCGACCAGTTCCGTCTCGAAGACGTCTTCAACCTCGACCTTCGCCTGGCGAAGGACTTCCGTTTCAACAATGTCGGCCTGACGCTGTCGGTCGATGCCTTCAACGTGACGGACGAGCGGACAGTCCTGCAGCGCGGCAACGGCCGCCTGTATCGTTCCCGCACCGCGGTCCAGAACTCGGCGAACCGCATCACTGAAGCGCAGTCTCCGCGCGTCTTCCGTTTGGGCGCGCGTCTCACCTTCTAACGGCTCCCCGGAACCCGCCGGTCTTCCCCGGCGGGTTCCATTCCTCGGAGCTGTTAGCATCCCGCACACTGTGATCGTGGGATTCCCATTCTGGCTGCGCGCGTCCCGCGCCCGTCATCGGCGGGTCTTCTCGCGCATTTTCCGGGAGAACGTGTGGGGAAGCGCGGAGTCGGTTTCCGGCCCGGGCTCGACGCGAGAGCGTGGAGCGATGGTGGTCCCTGACCTCGTCGATCTCGTGACGAAGTACAACATCCGGACCCTGCTGGATGCGCCGTGCGGTGATTTCAACTGGGCATCCGATGTCGCCGCGGCCGTAGAGACCTATATCGGCGTCGACATCGTAGAAGAGCTCATTACGCGCAATCAGCGCGAGCACGGCGGGACGAGCCGCGTATTCCTGACCGGCGACCTCACCCGAGACCCGCTGCCACAGGCCGACCTGATCCTGTCGCGGGATTGCCTGGTGCACTTCTCATACGCCGACATCTTTGCCGCATTACAGAACTTCCGCCGCAGCGGTGCGGAGTACCTGCTGACGACCACCTTCGCCAATCGACCGGCCAATCGAAATATCCGCACGGGGAGCTGGCGCCCGTTGAATCTCCAGGCGCCGCCATTCGACTTTCCCGCGCCGCTCGCGTCGATCGACGAGCGCTGCACACACTCCGGCGGCATCTATACGGATAAGCGCCTGGCGTTATGGCGCCTCGCCGACCTCGCGTCATGAGCGCCCTCAGCACGATGTACAACCAACGTACATCGCCCATGCACTCAGTGATCTCAGGCGATGCCAATCGCTTCGTAACTCATTGATTTCCGGTTCATCGCATCGTGGCAGGAGGCTCGCTCCCGCCGCCCCGCCATGATGATCTCTGAAGAGCCTCCGCAGTTCCGGCGTTTCATGAGCGGATCGCGTCCCATCGATCTCGACGGCATCGACTGGGATGCCATCCCCGCCCATCCCATCGCCGATGACGTCATTCGGATCCTCACCTACATGCAGGACGTCGAGAGCCACACGGTGGTCTTTCCGCGCACGATCTTCTCGAAGCGCGCGCTCGAGGACGAGTGTGTCGGTCCTTTCCTGATCTGCTGGCTGTATGAGGAAGGGATGCACGGACGCGCGCTGGCGAAGTTCCTCGAGTGCGCGGGTCACGCGATCCCGCCGCGCAGCCGCGAGCGGACGACGCTGCGCGATCGCGTCGATCGGACGGCCACGAGGATGATGTCGGCGGCCTGGAAGGACTTCATCGCGCTGCACATGGCCTGGGGCGCGGTCCATGAGTGCACGACGATCCAGGCTTATCTCCGACTGACTGAACGGAACGACCACCCGATCCTGAATGAGCTGCTCCACCGCATCATTCGCGACGAAGCGCGGCATTACGCGTTCTACATGTGGCAGGCCGGGCAACATCTGGCGCGACCCGGGGTGGCGAGAATCGTCCGCGGCATCATGGACCGCTTCTACAGTCCGGTCGGCTCGTCGCATCAGCCGGACGCGCTGGCGCGCTGGGTCTCCGGATTCCTGTTCGACGGCGAGGAAGGCCGCCGCGCCGCGACCCACATCGACCGAAGCATCGCCAGACTTCCCGGATTCGCGGACGCCTCGCTATTGGGCGACTGGCTCCAGCGGAACGTCTATCGCTGACGCGTTCAGGCTGGCCTTCGCCCCGCCACACCGCCCCTTCGTCCCATCGTCACGGCTCTTCATCCCGCGTCACAGATCCGTGTGCGCGGGACGCCGCAGCCGGCGCGTATAAAGGGGTCGCAGGCAAATATTATTTAAGGAGAGCGAATATGAAACGAGCAGTGTTGATCGTAGCAGTCGCGGCGCTTTGCGTCGCCGGATCGGCCGTGGCGCAGGATCGCAGCGGCGGCCTGATCGGCAGTGGAACGCGGGCCGAAGACAGCGGCCAGATGATGGGTAGCGGCAACGTCGCCAGCAGCCAGGTGATGGGCAGCGGCGGATTCACCATGACGCCCCAGGACCAGTACCTGGGCAGTGGCGGACGGACCGAGGACGGCCGTCAGATCCTCGGCAGTGGCGGGTTCACCATGACGACCCAGGACCAGTGGATGGGCAATGGCGGACGGTCCGACGACGGCGGCCAGATCCTCGGCAGCGGCAACGCCGCCGGCCAGATGGTGGGCAGCGGCGGGTTCACCATGACGACCCAGGACGTGTTCATGGGTAGTGGCGGACGGACCGAGGACAATGGTCAGATCCTCGGCAGCGGCGGGCTCATTGGCAGCGGAACACGGTCCGAGGACGGCGGCCAGGTCATTGGCAGCGGCGCCGGCGAGACCAGCCAGGACGGCGGCTACCTCGGCAACGGCGGCCGTAGCGGCTATCTCGGCAGCGGCCTGTCGGTAATCGAGCTCCGCCTGTTGGACGGCTCGAGCCTGCTGGTAGTGAGCTCGGACGAAGGGATGTTCGTCATCCCGATCGAAGAATAGGCGCACTACGATTCGCTGTAATGGACCCGCGACCTCCGGCGTGTCACGCCGGAGGTCGCGGGTTCGAGTCCCGTCGGCCTTGGCCAACAAGCGAGCGTCGCTCAATCCTGCACACCTACGTACGGTACGAGCGTGCAAGGGCGTGAGGCCGCGGCGTGGGTGTGGGCGGGCGGGGTCGCGCGGGCGCTAATCGATCGCCAGGCGTCGGAAACCGATCGCGGATGACGTGTAAGTCGTGCGCGATGATTTTGCGGTCGCGGGCGACGATTTCGCGTTGCGCGGGGCTCGGCGTGAAGTGATCGCGTATCGTAATCGATTGCGGCATCGTCGGCGCGATCTGGCGCGATGCCGGCGTGATGTGCGGCCTCGTCGGATTAAAGCGATGCGGTGCGGTTTCGGTCGGGACGACATCAATGTCAGAAGATCGGGCTTCGCGTGTCATTGATGGCGGATCGCTTTTAGGTCGTCGATGGTGGCTTCGCGGTGATGCAATGATACTCTGGGGAGTGTTTGGACCCTCCCGGAGCCGTTTTCGGGCCCGGCGCAGCCAATTTGCGGCCCGATCGCTTTTAAGTGATATTGACAATAGCCGCGACGTTAGCCTGCCATTGCGCCTAAGCCTTTCCTAGACTGCACGTTGACCCCTCGGTAGGCAGCGGATGACTCGTCGATATCACCCCGCGCACTATGATGACACCATGCGCAGAATCCTGATTGTTCTGATCCTGATCACATCCGCAAGCGCGTGCAAGAAACAGGAGACGCCGGTAGATGTCACCACCACGTCCGAAACCGCGGCTGAGACTGACGCGGTTAATCCAAGCACTGCAGATCCCGCTGCGACGACGATCGTGGAGACGGCGCCACCCTTAAGTACGGGAGTAACGGCGACGAGCTCGACGCCATCAAACTCGCCCGCGACATCGTCGGCGGTCTATGCCACAACGCCGAGTACAGGGCCCGTGCCACCCGCACCGACTATCGCTACTTCCAACATCACGCCGTCCTATGGAATGTCGCCGGGCTCCCCGCCGCTACCGATTGAGTACCGCGGCGTGCACATTCAGGCCGATCTGCTTGCACGGTTCCCTCGCCTGCGACAGATGGTCGAGAATGCAGGAGCAACCGTCGGCGGGGAGTTCGGCTCCGACCTTCAGTCACCGCCTACGTTAGTGATCAGCTTCGGTCGGTCCGCCAATCTCAGGGACCTCCGGGCGGCGGTCTCCGCAGCAAGAGCGTTGGTCTCTCAAGACGAGTACGGCGCCATCGACTTGTCGTACGGCGTGGATGACGATCACTACGATGGCGCCGTGCTTCTCGGCACAAACTACGGGAACAAGGTTCGAAAAGTGCGGCTGGCGGACGTTGAGGGTGTGCTTCAAAGTGCGTCCAACCTGCATGAGTTCAGGATGGCGGTGTTCCCGAGTCCTCAAGACTAACGGCCTGGGTTAGCCGCTCAGCGGAGGTATAATTGCGATCAGGGAGGCTAGGCAGAGATGGCAAGTCGAAAGGGTTCGAGGGACGCTCCGGGCATGAAGGGCGAGCGTGCTCGGACGAAGAAGGGACCGTTACGGAAGAAGCGCGGAGACACGACAGCCGGACACATTGAGAAAAAGTACGGCATTGAAATCCCCGGACGAAGCGATAAGCATCTGAAGAACGTGCTGAAGGACGAGCACGTAACTTCCTTGTCGAAGCTGGTCAAGAAGAAGCGACGTTAGACCTCGATCTCGGTCTCAACTGGTAGCTCTACGTATGGCTTGATCGCTCCGTATACGCGCGGCCCGAAGACGGATACAACCAGTGCGAAGCGCATCTCTTCGTGCTTCATCGAACGCCGCTGATCCCACCAACCAAGAACCGGAACGATCGCGATCAACTTGTCACCGGCAAGATCCGCCATCTTTCCGCGCCACCGATCGCTCTGGACCGTGCCGCGACTCCGGGCCTGTATGCCGATGTCCCAAGGGAAGGATTTCTTCAGCGAAACCTTCGGCCTCTTTCCATCGGTTGCTTTTGGTCTCTTGAGCGCGTTGATTCGTTCGAGAAACTCCTGCTCCGTTTCCTGTGGTCCCTGCATGTCCCACTTGAGGTCGAGCCCGTGAAACACATGCCGGCGAAATTTGTTCGGTTCGGTGAAGTACGACAGCGTGACGCGGAGTTCGACATCGGCATCAGGATCGTCGAGCAGGCCGGTTGGGATCGGCAGGCGGTACATCTTCAGCTTGCGCCTTACGTGCGGCTCGGTCGTCTTGGTCGTGGCACGCTTGGGAGGTTTCTTCTTTGGTTCTTCCTGAGTGACCGCATTAGGCATCGAATCTTCGATGATGATGGTGGCCCGGTCCTGCGCGCACGCCATCGCGACGTCTTCATCTGGCACGCCGTAACCGCAGGCGAGGAGCCGATCGATGATTCCGGGGAACTGCTCGATCATCGCGGGCGTCCAGCTCGCGGAGTGAACGATGAGCGCTCGGACGGTCTCGGGCAACAGCTTTCGCTCGACCGCCCAAATACGAGCGGCAAGATGCGCTGCGCGCGCCGACGCCTCGCTGGTCATCGACGTCCAACCCAGCGGGCTGCCGAGAGTGTGTCTGTGGCTCGTCGTTAGTGCACACAACGTCGGCACGGCGGCGTCTGTGAGCGGCAGAGCCACCGCAAGATTTCCCCCCTCCATCACCACGTCCGGTTTGATGGGCCATTCATTGCCAACCAGGCCAGTACTTGTGTAGGGCGAGATTTGCCCCGCCTTCGTCGCGACAACGGTCGCTTCCGCGTAGTCGGGGTCCGGCGGAAGCGTGGTGCGACGCGTAAAGGCCCCCACGGTCAGCACGTTTGCCGCCTGGGCTGGTTGATGAATCTTTTCGGAGAGATGGAGCTGTGGATACTGCTCTGCGAGTGCGAGCCACTGATGATCGCGGGCATTACCGGCGGCTACGATGAGCAGCCGACCATGCTCGCCGTACGCGACCTGATCTGCGGCGTGGCTCCAAAGGGTCGGCTCCAGACCATCGAGCGGCGGATCCTGCATCGTGCGTGTCACGGCAAGAACGAAAACGCGGTCGCGCGGCTGTGGGTCGGCGTGTTCGGCCGTGCGCACGCCGTCGAGCATCAGGACGGGCCAGTTTTCGTAGTTGTCATCTGTGGCAGTGCCCACGCCTGGTGCAACGAGAATCCGGCTGCTCTGCAGCCAGTGTTTCGCCTGCGCTGAACCGCGCTCGATCGCGGCGCCGAGATCCTCATACAACGCAATGCCGGCCATTTTGGTGCCGTGACCGAACTGATCTTCCGATGAAGGAAGCGGCTCGACGTGACTCGCGCTCAGGATGGCAGCTGCGAGCAACGGGTGGGCCGTCGCAATACCCGTATCGAGAATTACGACGGACGGCGCATCGTCCGGTGGAGGCAGAAGCTCGAAATCGCCGAGTTGCGCCGTCTTCGTGTCCTCCGCCAGATGAAGGTCACGAACGCTTGGTGGAGCGAGCTCGATTTCGTAAATACAGTCCGTAGCCGCGCGGAGTTGATCGAGCTGTTCTCCGGTCAGCTTGACGAAGAAATAGATCTGCTCTGGAGCAACGAACTCTTGCAGTGGCTGCGCGGCTGCCATTCTGTAAAGCTGCCTCCCAACCTGGATGCGACTGTCCTGCGATTCCGACGGCGGTCGCCGATACCCGCCGCGGCAGGCGATCTCGAACCAGTACGGTCGGGCGTCGATCAACGTCTCCTCGCGCAGTCGAGGGCCACGTAGATCGCCGAGGCCGACCAAGCCAATACTGTCGACCGGGGCCACTGCGCGCTCACTGGCGCGGTGGATCGTGATCGTACCGTCTTTGGTTTTTATTTTTACCTGAGTGTCATCACCGAAGTCCGTCACCTTTGCTTGCAGGTGATCGAGCCGCACATTCGCGACGTCCAGGAGAACGACCCCCGTATCCGGATCGACTCCGACGAGTCGCGCGTCGCTGCGACTATCGTCGAGTTGTTCGGGCGCCAGCTCGGCACCCGGGATCGGTCGAACAGCGACGATCTCACGCGTCGCGAGCTCGTCCCGCGCTGCGTCTGGACGGGCAGCGATTTCCTGTTGGATGTTCCCGATCTGCTGCAGGAGCTTCGCACGATGCACTGCCGGATCGAGCGACGGGAGCTTGGGCGGTGAGCCGCCACGTTGGGGCGACTCGTAGGTATCTACATCGGAAACGCGGCCCCGCAAGAGGCGCAGTCGTTCATCGGCCATGTTTCATCGTGTGAGCGACAGCTCACGGCCCTTGAGGCTTTCAAGTGCTTCGATGACATCGCCTTCCGTAACCTGCTCGCGATCGTGTAACGCCATTGTGCGAATTGCGTCATCACAGACGCGGGCGACATCGGCGAAACTCAGGCCACTCACGTGATCTGCAAGGTGCTCCGCTTCATCTGCACTGAGGCCGACGGCGCCGAGCCGGAGGCAAAAAAGGTCGACGAGCTGCGCGCGATCCGGATGCTCAAACGGCACGATGACATCGAACCGGCGGAACACCGCGCGGTCGAGCAGTTCGACGTGATTCGTAGCAGCGACGAGGAGGCTTCCGCTGACGTCTGCGTCTACGAGTTGGAGAAAGGATGTGACAACCCGGTTCATCTCGCCGACATCCTGAGAGTCACCGCGTGCTTTCGCTATCGCGTCGAATTCATCGAAGAAGTAGACGCCGGGCCGCCGCGGCATTTCAGCGAAGATGGCACGCAGATGCACGGCCGTCGCGCCGAGGAACCGCGAGAACAGGGCATCGAACCGTACGGTCATGAGCGGCAGGCCCATCTCCCCTGCAAGGACGGCCGCGGCCAGCGTCTTGCCACAGCCAGGCGCACCGTGGAACAAGAGCCGTCGTCGCGGAGAAACGCCGAAGCGTTCGAGCCGTCCGTGAGATCGGTTCTCCACGATGATTCGTTCCAACAACGCGCGGATCTCGTCGCGAAGAACGATGTCTCGGAATCGCTCGTCTCGATGGCCTCCCTCGAGAATGTCCGCGAGATCGCCGCGCGGCGTGGCGATATCCACCACCGGGCCGCCCCGCGCAGTAGTGGAAGTCGCCGGCATCTTCGCGATGATCGCGCGGATTTCGTCGGCCACACGAACATGGCCGGCGTTGCTCTCCGACGCTGCAAGTTGGAGCGCCGCTTTGCGAAACGAAGTCTCATCGCCGACGGCGTGCGACTGCAACAGCAGCTTGAGAATGTCGGCCTTCATCGCTTCGTGTCCGTGCGGGCGTAGATGCGGTGCTTGAGATCGTTGATCACGTCGCGCCGGTAGAGCCGATATCCATTGATCGGATGCCGCGTCGGACACAGCTTGCCAGCCCGATCCCACCGCCGGAGCGTCTGCTCGCTTACGCCAAGCACGTCGGCTGCAGCCTTGATTGTCAGCAGCTCCTCCCTCGCGGACGGGTCATTGGTTCGCACATCCAAAGGTTATACAACCTTGGACAAATGAACAACCCCCGCGCCAATCGATGATGCCTGATTTCGGCAGGGGGTGGCAATTCTGCCCGTAACCGCGAAGCTACATCTGATTCGACGGACGCGGCGACGGGGAGGCGATAGCCTAGCTGGTTGCAGGCGTGTGGCTACGGAACAGCGCGAATGAGCAGCGAAATGAGGGCATACATCCCACAATAGAGATAGTCCACGTGCTCGGACATGGTGATCTCGCTTTCGTCGTCTCGTGATGCCGGATACGGAAATCGTTACCGATGGCTGTGAGAGCGCGCATCCCCTCATCCAATCGTTCTCGCAAGGCCGCATCAGCAGAAGCGCGTGTGAGGAGCTGCACACTCTGCCGCTTGTCGCGGTACATCTCGGCCTAGTCCTGCATACCTCCGCGCGAGAGGGTCATTTCCTGGAAGCGGCGTCCGCTCTCACGCGTCAGACCGCCGTGCTCCTCAAGCGTTCGAGGACGCGGCGCTGAATCAGGCCCACGCGTCCTCTAATCGGATTCCTGTTCGACGGCGAGGAAGGCCTCGCGGCCGCGATGCACGAGGTCTATCGCTGAGAGGCGAAATGACAACCGTTCATTTGCGCAATGATCGGTCGATCATTTACTAATGGTCGACCGCTCTTACGAGGTGATCATTTCGTTCTGATGAGGCGATCAGTTTGCCACGAGCGGGTAGTCACTTCTTTTCTGATCCATGGAGCTTTCTTTCTTGATCGCCGACACTCCGTGCTGGTAAGACAGTAACTAACGGTATATTCAGCACTTGCGATGACATCCGGAGTAGTCAACGTCGACATGTCCACATCTCAACGTTGACTCGGCGGAAGTCAACGTTGACTCGGCGGATCTCAACGTTGACATGTCCCCACCTCAACGGTCCCTTCGCGGATGGCAACGTTGCCATGTCCACACCTCAACGTTGCCTTCGCGGATGGCAACGTTGCCATGTCCGCACCTCAACATTGCCTTCGCGGATGGCAACGTTGACACGTCCGCACCTCAACGGTCCCTTCCGCGGATGGCATCGTTCCCATGTGCGCACCTCAACGGTCCCTTGCGCGGATGGCAACGTTGCCATGTCCGCATCTCAACATTGCCTTCCGCGGATGGCATCGTTGCCATGTCCGCACCTCAACGTTGCCTTCGTGGGATGGAACCGTTGCCATGTCCGCACCTCAACGTTCCCTTGCGCGGAAGGGACCGTTGCCATGTCCGCACCTCAACGTTCCCTTGCGCGGAAGGGACCGTTGCCATGTCCGCATCTCAACGTTGCCTTCGCGGAACATCGCGGCTCGTCGGCCTCATGGCGCCGTCGGCTTGAACCCGCGTGACTCCAGCAGCGGGTCGATGATCGGGTCGCGGCCGCGGAAGGCGCGGTACATCTCGGCCGGGTCCTGCGTGCCTCCGCGCGAGAGGATCATGTCCTGGAAGCGGCGTCCGTTCTCGCGCGTCAGGCCGCCGTGCTCCTTGAACCAGGCCCACGCGTCCTCGTCGATCACGTCGCTCCAGAGATACGCGTAATAGCCGGCGGCGTAGTTGCTGCCCCAGATGTGCGAGAAGTAGGCGGTGTGATAGCGCGGCGGGACTTCCGGCAGATCGATTCCGAAGCGCTTCAGCGCCGCGTCCTCGAACGCCGCGACGTCCTGCTGCGGGGCATCGGCGGGCAGCGTGTGCCAGGCCATGTCCAGGAGCGCCGAGGCGAGGTATTCGGTGGTCGCGTAGCCGAGGTTGAACGTGCCGGCCTTGCGGATCTTGTCCGCGAGATCCTGCGGCATCGACGCGCCGGTCTGATAGTGCTTCGCATAGTGGCTCAGCACCGCCGGATCGAGCGACCAGTGCTCGTTGAACTGCGACGGCACCTCGCCGAAGTCGCGCGCCACGTTCGCGCCCGAGAACGTCGGATAGCGGACGTTCGAGAGCAGGCCGTGCAGTGCATGTCCGAACTCGTGGAAGATCGTGGTCACGTTGTTGAACGACAGCAGCGCCGGCTGGCCGGGTGCGGGCTTCGTGAAATTGCAGACGTTGACGATGACCGGACGCGTGCCGAGGAGCGCGCTCTGATCGACGAAACTGTCCATCCACGCGCCGCCGTCCTTGTTCGAGCGCGCGAAGAAGTCGGCGAAGTAGAGCGCGATCGACTTCCCATCCGCGTCGAAGACTTCGTACGCGCGGACGTCGGGGTGATAGACGGGAAGATCGCGGCGCTCGCGGAACGTGATGCCGTACAGCTCGTGCGCGGCGTAAAAGACGCCGTCGCGCATCACGCGCTCGAGCTCGAAGTACGGCCGCACCTGCGACTCATCGACGTCGAACTCGTCGTGCTGGACGCGTCCGGCGTAGTAGTCCCAGTCGTACGCCGCCAGCCGGAACCCGCCGCCGTCGGCGTCGATCATCTGCTGGATGCGCGCCGCCTCGGCGCGCGCCTTCGCGGTCGCCGGCGCGACGAGGTCGGTCATCAGCTTCATCGACGTCTCGGGCGTGGCCATCTGATCGGCGAGCGAGAGGCCGGCGAAGGTCGGGTACCCGAGGAGTTTTGCGCGCTCGGCGCGGAGCTGCGCGTAGCGGGAAATGATCGCGCGCAGATCGTTCTCGCCGCCGTGGCTGCCGCGCGCGACCGACGCCGCGTAGAGACGCTCGCGGAGCTGGCGGTTGCGCAGGTACGCGAGCGGCGGCTGCTGGGTCGTGTTCTGCAGCGTCAGCACCCACTTGCCGGCGAGGCCGCGCTCCTTCGCCGCCTCCGCGGCCGCGGCGACGTCGCTCTCGCTGAGTCCTTCGAGCTCGGCGAGCGAGTCGACGACCACCGCGGACTTGTCGGTGTCGGCCAGCAGCTTCGCGCGGTAGTCGGTGTTGAGCTTCGTCTCCTCCTGATTGAGCGCGCGCAGCTTGTCCTTGTCGGCATCCGAGAGCTGCGCGCCGGAGCGGATGTAGTTTTGGTAGTAGTGCTCGATCAGATACCTCGCCTCCGCGTTCGGCGCGGATTGCTCGCGCGTGTCGTAGAGCGCCTTCACGCGCGCGAACAGCCTCTCGTTGAGCGTGATCGCGTCGCTGTGCGCGGCCAGCTTCGGGCCTTCGACCTGCTCGATCTTCTGCAGTGCCTCGCTGGTGTTCGCGCGGGTGAGGTTGTAGAAGACCTTGGCCACGCGCGTGAGCAGATCGCCCGAGCGCTCCAGCGCCTCGATCGTGTTCGCGAACGTCGGCGGCGCGGGATTGTTCGCGATCCGGTCGATCTCCGCCAGCTGCCGCCTCATCCCCTCTTCGAGGGCCGGCTGGTAGTCGGCGTCGCGAATCGTGTCGAATGGCGGCGTCTCGTACTGCAGCGCGCTGGGCGTGAAGAATGGATTCGCGGGCGCGGTGGCGGTGGAGACAGGCGATGGCGCCTGCGAGCAGGCGCAGGCGAGGAGCGTGAGGGCGAGAGCGCGCTTCATCGCCGAACTCTACGAATCGCGCGCGGCCCGTCACACCCACAATGTGACGAACCGCGCGAAAACGCATGTGAGTTGGACTTGCCGTGCTGCGAACCGCTAGAAGCGATAGCCGAGCGAGACGAACGGCTCGCGATACCGGCGCGCCGACTCACCCCACAGCCACTGGCTGTAGCCGATCTCCGCGTCGACGTTGCCGCGCAGCGGCACGATCAGCGACACGCCGGCCTTGAGCATCGACGCGTCGTTGAAGTTGAACGTGCCGTCGGCGCGGGCGCGGAAGCGATCGTCCGGCCGCGCCGGGGAATCGTTGCCGAGGCTCGCGACGGCGCTGACCGAGCCCTTCACCGCGGCGCCGTGCCAGCGTAACGGCCAGCCGATCTCGCCGCTGAACGGAATCTGATTCGCGGGCGCGCCTTCTCTGAACGTGTAGCCCGTCTCCGCCGACAGCCACGCACCCTCGGCGAACGAGTGGCTCACGGCGTACGAGAACGTGTAGTCGCGCTTGAGGACGCCGCGCCACTCCGGGCTCACCCCGCGGCGGTTGCCGCTGCCGTCGAACAGGTAGCGGTTGTACGCGCCGGGAAGGTCGTACAGCGCCGGCGTGCGCATCGTCGCGCCGACGGTCATCGGCCAGCTGCCCTGCGCGACGCCGTACTTCAGGCCGAGCCACGCGTCCGACCAGCCGACGTTCTTCTCGAGGTCCTCGTGCGGCCCTTCGAGACCGTAGAGATACGTGACCAGGAACCGCACGGACATGCGATTGACCAGGCCGATCTCGCCCGACAGGTACGCGTAACGGAAGTCGTGGTAGGCCGGGACGACGTGGCCCTCGAAGTTGGTGGTGTTCGCGAACGCGTCGCCGCTCGCGTCCCACGAGCTGCTCGCCGTCTTGCGGCTGAAGCCGAGCTGAATATCGCCCTTTCCGGGAGGCGGCACCCATGCCCCACCCGCGAACGCGGCAACCGACAGACACACGTATCCCACTACGCCGGCAAGGAGTCTCTTCATACGAATCTCTCTTTCGTTGAAGGCCCTATGATAACGCCACCCGATGGCCGAGCGTCGAGTCCTGTCGCGGATCCTTCCGTACGCGCTGCTGTGCCTGATGGCCGGCTTCGGTCTGTTCTACTGGCTGTGGTGCGGGCGCTCGCCGACAACGTATCTGATCGTCCGTCACGCAGACCGCCTCGGGGAGGAGGACGCGCTCACCGCCGGCGGCGTGGCGAGGGCGCGGGAGCTCGCGCACGTCTGCGAAAAAGCGGGCGTCTCCGGCATCTACCACAGCGAAATGGAGCGCTCGCGTCTGACGGCCGCGCCTGCCGCGGCGGCGCTCGGAATCACACCGGTCGTCATCCGGGCGAATCAGATCGCCGCGCTGGTCGACCACATCGAGACGCACCATCGCGGGCAAACCGTGCTCGTCGTGGCGCACCTCGACACGGTGCCGATGATCGTTCGCGCCGCGGGCGGCCCCGCGATCCCCGATATCCCCCGCCCGGAGTACGACGACCTGTTCGTCCTCACGCGCTGCCGATGTCCGTGGCGGACGGCAAAGCTCGTCAATCTCCAGTACGGAGAACGTTCGCCGCCGCCTTAGCGAACACAACCGCGATTTATTGACGTCCTTACTCAGGGCGCGATAGCATCGCGTGGAGAGAGGGCCGTTCCACCAACGGCGACAACTATGAACCCGACCGGAAGTGCGCAGTCACTGACTACGACGGCTGTCCGCGTTGCCGGCCTCGTCGCGGATGAGCGTCTGCGGGAGGCTCTCGAGAGGAGCTTCTCCCGCGCCGCGGCGTCGGTCGCCGAGGTCGAGCGTTGCTTTGCGTTGCTGCCCGAGAAGCGATGGTCCGAGGACTTCCTCTCGACCTTCCTGCACTCGTGGAAAGCGACGCACCTGAAGATGCTAGCCATCTACGGCCTGTCGTGCCGGATTCAGCGCCTGGCGCTCACCCATGACGCCATCAACGACGGCGAGGCCAGGGAGCAACTGTGGATGGCCGCCGCGCGGAACGCCGAGACCAGTTACGAAGACCTCGGCCTGGATTACGAGGGCGTCACGCACGCGGCGCTGTACGAGGACATGGCCCGCTCGTTCGTCACCAGCGACGCGTGGCTGATGGAAGAGAACGGGCTGCCCGCGGCACTCGAGTTCAAGCGCTGGGTCTACGACAAGATGGTCGTCGACGACATCCCCACGGGACTGCTGACGAACATGTTCTCGGAGATCTACAACCACGCCGAATACTCGCTGGCCCTCCGCGCCTTCACCGCGTTCGTCGACTCGCACTACGACTTCACGGAGGCGGAGAAGGCGCGGGCGCTCTGCTACATCGGCGCGCACGTCGGCGACGAGACGGAGATGAAGCACTTCCTCGTGGTCGTCGAGGCGCTCGACCGGTACAACACGGCCAGCAGGCTCCCGATCGACTACGAACGGGCGGAAGCCCTCTTCACCGAGTATCTGCAACGCCTCGGAGCCGTCATGAGTGAGATGCGGCTCCGGATGGTCAGCGAACAACAAGGTGCCCTCTGAACGCACAAACATTCGCCGGGAGCGGCGCGGCGATTGAGGCAATCCACGCCTACATCCGGCGGCTCTCCGCATGTGCGGCCGAGCGGCGCCGCCGGGGCGAGGAAGTGTGCGACCAGGATTTCCCCGTCGAGCTCTTCGCACTCCGGCCCGCACGCGCGATGCTCTCGCCGCTCGTGCTCCTCGGAGGCATGGGCCCGCTCGCCGGCGCCCAGGGCTTTGCCAGGGCGTGCTCGATGTTCGGGGAGAGCCGGGAGATCGTGCTCCTGCAGGCTTGTTCCGTTCCCGATCGAACGCGCGCGGTGCTCGCGGACGAACACGTAGCGGTCGTCAGCGCGCTCGAAGCGGCTCTGCGCGAAGCGATGCGTCACGTCACCTCGACGCGGCGCCCGGCCGACGTCATCGTCCTATGCAACGCCGCCCATGCGTTTCTTCCGCGAGTCGGAAGCGACGTCCGGCTGATCTCCCTCGTCGACTGTGTCGTCGACGCGCTGGAGAGGCGGCACACGCAACCGGCTCTGATCCTGAGCAGCCTCGGCACGCGGGTCAGCCGGATCTTCACGCGGCGGCTCGAAGAGGAGGGCATCGCCTGTATCGAACCGTCCGATCGGATCCAGGAATCGCTGATGCGCGCCATTTACGAGGGCCTCAAGGCGCTCGACTGGGACACGGCCTCCGCGGCGGGCGAGGCGGCATTCTCCGAGCTCCTCGCGACCAACAATGACGTCGAATGCATCGTCGCCGGTTGTACTGAGATCCCGCCGATCCTCGATCTTCTGAAGCGGACGGGAAGCGAGGATCTCAGGAAAAGGCTCTCCCGGATGGACGTCGTCGATCCCGTGGAGCTGGCTCTGGGAGTCGCATGAACGACCGTGTCGCCGGGCGCTACGACGCATTCTTCCGGCAGTTCACCCCCGAGCGCTATCGTCAGTACGTGTCGGGGATTCAGGAGGCGCTCGGCCCCAACATCTACCGGTTCGCCACGACACCGCTCATCCTGCCCGAGGAGCGGTTCGCCAGGCTCGTGGACATCACGAATTCCGTGGTGAGGTTGCTCGCCGCGCCGCGCTACCAGGAGATGGTCACCCGCACACCGTGGTTCATGGCCCAGTATCCGCTGCAGCCCGCGGACTACTTCGGCTGCGTGGACTATCACGTCGCCGGCGACGCGGAGAAGATCATCGAGGTGAACTTCTGTCCCCCCGGCCACGTCGGCCTGACCGAGATGTTCGAGCGGCGGTTCCACGAGGCGTTCGACCTCGGACCTGCGCGCCGGATGAACGAGGGCTTCGACGAAGCCCTTGTCCGCCTGGTCACGGAGAACGGCACGCACCGGAAAGTGGCGATCGCCGTGAACCACACGGCCCGAAGCAAGAACTACTTTCCCCACTACAGATATGTGGCGCGCATCTTCGCGGAGCACGGTGTCGACGCGAGGATCCTCTACGCGAAGGACGTGGAGCTCGACGCTGACTCCCGCCCGGCCTGGAACGGAGAGAGGTTCGACCGCATCTTCAATCTCGTGATCCCGCGCAACATGCAATACGAGCCGGAGCCGTTCGAGCGCTACCTGGAGGCCTTCCGTGCAAATCCCGCGATCTTCTTTCCGAACCCGCTCGGCTGGAAGCTCGCGACCAAGGCTTTCCAGGCGGTGTGCTCGAACCTGAGCAGCGAGAACTTCGGGATCGCGAAAGAAGACCAGGAGCGGATCGAGGGCGCGACGCTGGAGACGCACCATCTCTCGAAGTTCCACAGCTTCGGCGAAGTCGCCGATCACTTCGGCGGCGCATCGAACATCGTCCTCAAGCCGCTGGACGACTACCATGCGCGAGGCGTGTTCATCGAACCCTCGATCGAGGAGTTGGAGCGCGTGTTTGCGGACGACCGGGAGCGCTACGTCGCGCAGCGCTACTTCCCCTCGGACAGCATGCCGCGCATCTCCCCCGAGGGTGAAGTGGGGATGTACCACCACTCCGTGCGAGTCGGATTCGTGGACGGAAAAGCCTTCAGCGTTCGCAGCTACAGCTACACGGATCCCCTCGGGTGGGACGAGATCACACCGGTCGTGATCGCTTGGTCGTGATCATATGATGGAACCGCCGCGATTCCTCGATTCCGATCCCTTCGTCCTGTCCAGGCGCTACGCAAGTGAACATGGGTGCGATCTCGCGATCGCCGGCTCGATCGGCATCGGGAGTCTGGTCTGTTACACGCGGCTCGTCGAAGAATTCGCGTTGCGCGAAGGCCGCCCGATCAGGCTGCTGACCGTCCCGCTCGATTGTTCTTTTGACGGCCGGCGCTCCGAGGGAGAGGGCGACTATCCATTGTGGGACGGGAATCCGTTCATTGAGACGATCGTCAATGCCGACCTCATCGACCCCGCGATCTCGGAACACCTCAGCGCCGAGATGGATAATTTCTGTCAGGCGCGTCATGAAATCGAGAACCTCTGCGCGCCGTACGGGCTGCGTCCGCGCGCGCTGCGAGGCTCGCTGTTCCTGTCGAGCGAGGAGAAGCAGTGGGGCCTCGCGCAGCTCTCGGGGCTCAAGCGTCCCGTCGTCTGCCTGTGCCCGTACGGCCGCTCATCGAGCCCCCCCGGCTCGCCCTGGTATCTGGACCGCTGGCTCGAGCTCGTCGAGGCGCTCGAGCCGAGGGCGGGACTCTTTCAGGTCGGGCACGACAACTTCGAGCAGAAGCCCCTGCCGGTGTTCACCCCGCCGACGACGATCCGGAAAATCATCGCGCTGATCTGGGCGAGCGACTTTTACATCGGATTCGACACCGGCATGTCCCATATCGCGACCGCACTCGCCAAACCGGCCGTGGTGTTGTGGGACGCGGTGCGCAAGGCTCCGCTCGAAGAGGCCAAGCAGGCCGGCTTCAGCATCGCCCACATGAACCGGTGGGCCTATCCGCAGAACAGGAACCTGGTGATCCTCGGCGAGAAGCACCGTGAGCTGCTCGACCTGTGTCTCGAGCTCGTATGACCACCGCCGCGGTGTTGTTCCTGCTGCATGACAACATGGACCGGCTGGAGCGCAACTTCGCCGTTGTCGACGACCTGATGCAGCGCACGTTTGGCGACGTGCTGTATTGCATCTACGAAAACGAATCGACCGACGGTACGGCGGAATGGGTCCGCGATCTGTCAGCGCGACGCAGTGACGTGCGGCTGCTGTCGGAGCAGGGATACCGGCCGGCCATGGTCGAAGGCCGCGATTCGCGCTGGCGCTACGAGCGGATGGCCGCCTGCCGCAACCGGTGCCTCGAGCTGGCGCGGCAGCACGCGCCGCACGTCGATTACGCAATCGTGCTGGACATCGACTTCGCCGATTTCAGCCAGGTCGACATCGCCGCGGCCATTCGGGAGATCGACGGCCTCCATCCCGAATGGCAGGCCTTGTGCGGCAGCGGGCTGAGTCAGCGCGACCTGGGGTTCTACGGACCCATCATGCGGGTCGTCCCGACGCGCGGCGATTTACCGGTGCGCTTGTACGACATTGCAGCCATGCAGAGTGCGAATGGAGAACTGGAAGCGCTCGCGGCCGCCGCAATGGCCGGCGCGGCGTTCGACCCGCCGGTGCGCGTGCGATCCGCATTTGGCGGCATCGCGGTGTACAAACCCGAGACGCTTTATTCACTGCACTATGAAGGCTGGGACTGCGAGCACGTTTGCCTTCATCGCGGGATGCAGGAGGTGTTCATGTCCTACAAATTGTGTCCGTTGATGGTCGCGGCATGACGGTCAATGTCGCCTATATCAATCTGAGAAGCCGTCCCGATCGGGACCGGACATTCCTCTCGAACAATCGCGCCGAGCTGGATGTCGCGGGATTTCCCTGGAGGCGCTCCGACGGCGTCGACGGCTCTCAGCTTGTCGCGGAGGATCTGGCCGCGCGCGGGATCATTGCCCGGGACGGACTGGCGGACGGTTATGAGCCTCATACCCTGGGGCATCTGGGTGCCGCGTTATCCCACCGGTCACTCTGGGAGCAGGCGGCGCAGTCAGCAGACGGCGACGTGCTGGTGATTCTCGAAGATGACGCTCAGGTATGTCCGCAATTCGGAACACAGCTTCGCCGCGTGCTGGAATTGGCGAAGCATCGGGAGCCGTGGGACATCCTGCACCTCGGGTTCAATACAGACGCGCCTCTGACGATTGAACTCGATTGCCCGCGGCTGGAAGTCCGGCTGGTCTGCCAGGAGAATGGCCGTCCGGTCGGGTTGGGAGCGCCATTCGCGGTCTCATGGCCGGACAAACCATATGAGGGCGAACTGCTGCTCGCGCGCGTCCTCGACATCCACGGCATTCCCGGCTATGCGGTGAGCGCGCGCGGCGCGCGGCGCCTGCTGGATGCTTGTTTTCCGATGTCCGCAACGAGCATCGACGGGACCATGAGCCGGAAAACCGCCGAGGGCTTGCTGCAGGCGCTGATCGCGATTCCGCCGCTCGTGTTGTCTCCCAACGATCACGCCGATTCCGACACCGTGCGCTCGGCGGTGGTGACCCGATGAGAGATCACCGCTATTACACCGAGCAGTTTCCGCGCGCGATCTATGACTCCAAACCGGTGCCCTGCGGCGAGACGCGCGGCTATGAAGTGCACATCCTCACCTGCGAGCGGGACAGGACCATCGCCTTCTGGGCGTTGAAATCCTTCTATCACTACCTCGGCGAACGTCCGCCGCTGGTCGTGCATGACGACGGATCGCTGACCGAGGAGTCCGTATTGCTGTTGCAGGAACACTTCCCGGGATGCACGGTGGTTCGCGCGGATCGAGCCGACGCGGACCCTCGCCTTCGCGAATCACTGCAGTCCCTGCCGCTGTGTGAATTGTGGCGGTTCAGGAGCGATTTCCAGCTGGCGAAGAAGCTGTTCGACTTCCCCAGTTTCTCAACAGAGCCGCTCATCGTCGGCATCGATTCGGACATTCTGTTCTTTCGGAAGCCTTTGGAGATTCTCGAATGCGCGAGGGCTTCGACGCCATTCATGTCGTCCGACTATCAGGACGCGTATGAGTTCGACGCCCCAGGCCTGATCCCGCGCCTGAACTCGGGACTGTTTGCCCTGCAACGGGACGCCTTCGATTTCACGCTGGTGGAAACGTGGCTGGAGGCCTGGGTGGACGCTACTCCTGCGCGCCGTTTCCAGTTCTGGAAAGGGTGGCTGGAGCAAACCATGCTGGCCTGCCTGTTCTCGCGAAGCGGCGGCGGGCGTGTCCTGGACCTCTCCAGGTATCAGATCTCTTCGATGCTCATCAGCGACGACACGATCTCCCAGCACTTCGTCAAAGACGGTTCCCGGAGCGCGCTCTACCACTGGGGCCTGAGAAAGCTCGACGAGGCCGGGTTTCTGAAAGCTGTCTCTTAGCGTGCGATTCCTATATGGCGTCGGCCGGCCTGCATTCCCCTTCTTCATCGGAGGCGACGGGACGATCGCGCACACCATGCTGACCGAGCTCCATCGGATCGGCGTCGACTGCCGGTTCATCGGCACGTTCGGAGACTATCTCGTCAGGAAGCTCGGGCGCCTCGACGACCTCGCCATCCCTTATGACCTCGACGGTGAATCGCTCCGCTATCGCGCGCCGTATCAGGTCACCCTCGCGCCTGACGAGAGTTTCGCGAGCCTGGTGGAAGAGACGATTGCCGAATACCAGCCGCACGTCGTCTTTGCGCAATTGAACGAGGCCCGCGAGATTCTCGCGCTGGCGAAGCAGCACGGCTGCAAGACCGCCCTGTATGTCCTCGACGTCGAGCACGTGGAGAATTTCCGGGCACTGGAGCTGGAGCCGGATCTCATCTTTGCGGTGTCGGCATTCACTCGCGGCGAATTGAGCAGACGCTTCGGAAAAGACTCACACGTGCTCTACCCGCTCGTGAACTTCGATCACTACCGCACGCCTCGGACTCACGAATACGTGACGATGATCAACCCGATACAGGTCAAGGGCGTGGACATCGCGCTGGAGCTGGCCGAGCGGCTCCCCCAGCAGCAGTTCCTGTTCGTCGAAGGCTGGGGAACCGACCCGGCGATCGTGAGCCGCATCGAGCGTCTGCCGAATGCGACGTACATGACGAAACAGATGGACATGCGAGCGGTGTACGGCAGAACTCGCGTGCTGCTCGTCCCGTCGCAATGGCAGGAAGCGTTCGGCAGAGTCGTCATCGAGGCTCAGGCCAGCGGCATTCCCGTGATCGCGAGCCGCACCGGCGGGCTGCCGGAGGCCGTCGGTGACGGCGGCATCCTGATCGACGACTATCGCAATCCCGCATCATGGCTGGCGGCGTTGCAGGGACTGCTTGAAGACCGGTCGAGCTACGAGAGCCTTTCGGAAAAGGCGATCGAGAACACGCGGAGATTCGACCTTCAGCGGGAGCTGAATCGATTCATCAACTCGATCAATGCGTCGCGATCGACTTTGCCGAGCTCCGAGCGCGGAATCGAATCGGCAACGTAGAAAATCGCCGGAACCTTGTAGAAGTCCAGCCGCTCGCCGCAGAAGGCCTGCAGCTCGGCCACGATCGCCGACCGGTCGGTCTGTTCGGCCAATACGACCACGGCGCCGGCCCGCTGGTAGCGGATGGGATCCGGCACTCCGACCACGGCACAATCGGTGACCGCGGGATGCGCGAGCAGCACGTCCTCGACGTCGCGCGGCAGGAACTTCAATCCATCCACATTGATGTTGTCGCGCAGCCGGCCTCTGATGAAAAGGAAGCCCTCCGCGTCGACGCTGCCGAGGTCTCCGGAGTGGAACCATCCGTCGTCGTCGAATCCGTCGCGGCCGCGTCCCCAATAGCCGGCCATCACGTTCCCGCCCTTGATCGCGACCTCGCCCACCCCTGCGGCATCCGGTTGATCGATCCGGATACTCACGCCCGGGGCAGGCCGGCCGGCGGCGGTAACGTGCTCCGGCCGATCGTTGTAGCACTGGTAGACGGTCCGACTGGCCTCGGTCAGACCGTAGTAAGTATGAAAGCGGGTGTCGGGCAGCAACTCCATGAGGTCGCGCACGAGAGCGGGCCGCATGGGACAGACGTTCGCCAGGATGTAGCGCAGCCTGCGGGCCTTCCCGCGAAACGAATCGCGGTGCTCCGTGGCGAGCCGGCCCAACAGGCCGGGAGTCGCGAGAAAGCCGGTGATGTCCTCATCGGCGATCGTCTCCAGCATCTGCTCCAGGTCCGCCGCGCTCATCGAGCCGAAAAAGTACGGCAGCAGGATCGTGCGATTGCCCAGCACGAGATTGCTGTGAAAGTGACCCAGCCCGCCGGTCGAGCCCAACGGCATCACGATCACTTCCCGGTCGTCCCGGCTCATGCCGGCCATGCCGATCAGCGTCCGGGTCACGAACAGGATGTTCTGCTGCGTCGTGACCACGGCCTTCGGCTGGCCGGTCGTGCCGCTGGTGAACATCATGTAGGCCGCGTCGGAGCGCTCGCCCGGCCAGACCGCCGGCAACGCCGCGTCGGTGAGGTCGGGAAAATGCAGCAGCGGATGCGGAAACGAGGACCACTCCACCTTCTCCTGATCGGTGATCACCAGTGCCGCTCCGGTATGCGTGGCGGCGAAGTCGACGTAGCTCACCGGCCGCTCGGGGTAGAGATGGACTGGAATCGCGCCCGCCGCCATCGCCGCCAGGTAGGCGGTCAGGTAGCGCGTCCGCCGGGCCAGATAGAGCACGACCCGATCGCCCGGACCGACCCCGCGCGCCCTCAGCACCCCGGCCAGGCGCTGCACGCGCGTGGCGAGCTCGGCAAACGTCAGCCGCTCGTCCTGAAGGACGAGGAACTCCCGCTCGCCCTGCTCGCGGGCGTGCAGTTCCAGGTAGTCGAGGATGGTGTCCATCAAAAGAAAAAGGGCCGCGGAGGCGGCCCTTTGGATTCAGCTATTTGGAGCGGGAAACGGGACTCGAACCCGCGACATCAACCTTGGCAAGGTTGCACTCTACCAACTGAGTTATTCCCGCTTATAGGACGGCGAACTTTAGTCAGCGACCCGTTCGCTGTCAAGCAACGGGACCTAACGCCTCGGGGTAGGAGTGTATTTCCTACGAAGGGCGGCGAGACGCCGCCCGTCCAGCCGCCGGGACGGCGGCGTTCCGGAACGCCGGCGTCCCCGCCGGCTGGTCAGGCGCCGTCCCGGCGCCTCAATCCGGGAACCCGGTTTTGTCGATCGCGGGCACGAGCCGCAGCGCGTTTTTGTAGTAGATCTTCTTCAGCACCGTGTCCGGCAAGCCGAGGCCGTACATCTTCCAGAACGCGTGGCGCCGGCGGTAGTAGTCGAAGTACTCGTCCTCGGTCTCGAGCACGCGGAAGTACGTCGGGAACTCGGCGGCAGACCAGGTGTCCTTCCCCATCAGCACGCGGTCCTGGTACTTGACGAGAAACGCGTGCGCCGCGCGCGGCTGGCGTCCGAGCTCGTACAGCACCGCGGCGATGTCGACGTTCATGTTCGGGAGCTCGTCGAGCAGCTTCCCGAGCGCGGCCAGGTCGTGGCCCGACCAGCCGAGGTGCGCGGCGATGAAGGTCGTGCGCGGATGCTTGCGGAAGAGGTTGTGCTGCTCCTCCATCGTCGTCTCGAACGACGCGAACTTCGGATCGCTGCGCCGGCGGCCGGGCAGCTCGGTCAGCTCCATGTAGCGCTCGTTGTGCTTGTCGACCGGCTTCCAGAACGACGCCGGCTCGCCGGTGTGGATCAGCACCGGGATGTGCAGCTCCGCGGCCTTCTCCCAGATCGGATCGAGACGCGGATCGTCGGTGTGCACGCGATTGCCGGCGGCGTCGCGGACGAACATGCCGAGGTCCTTGAAGACCTTGAGACCGGCCGCGCCGTGGCGGACATCCTCCTCGAGCTGCCGCGCGGCATTCGCACCGAAGTTCGGCTCGTCGATCTTCTTGAAGTCGACGTTCGCGAACGTCACGAACCGCTTCGCGTAACGGCCGCGCAGCGCTCCATCGCGGCGCCTGAACGCGTCGCCCGAGCCGCCGCTGAGATTCACCATCACCTGCAGATTGATCGAGTCCATCTCCCCGATCAGCTTCGCCGCGGCGTTGGCGTCCAGGTCGTCCTGATGGCCGTGGATGTCGATGAACGGATACTTCGCGCGCGGCCGCGGGTGCTCGGGCACGACCAGCGTCGACTTCGGGTCGTACTCCTGGATCGTCATGACGGCGTCCTGCGCCGCCAGCGAGAGCGTGAAGAAAAGGATTGCGGCCGATGCGAGTCTCATCAAATTCTCAGTCTCCGTTTCCGAGGATTCTGCGCAGCGCGTACGACGCCTTGATGAACAGCTCCCTGCCCGGACGGCCGAGCGCGCCGGACGATTCCACCGCGCGCGAGTCGCCGTATCCGATGTAGAGGCTGGTCTGCCACGTCAATCGGTACGCGTAGAGAATGGTACTGTCGAGAAAGCCCCTTTTGCGCCCGCCCGCCAGCGAGATCCGCTGACCGTCACCAATCATTCGAATCAATGACCTCTCATTGAACGCCCATGTCACGCGCGTACTCAACGCGAGCGCATCGAACAACGGCTCGCCGCCGATGTCGAGGCGATGCTTCTGAACCGTCCCTTCGATGTAGAGAGGATTCGCCGGCTGCAACCGCGCGGTCGCCCCGAGCGTCGTGCCGCGACCCACACGCGCGCTGCCGACATCGACTTCCTCGCCGAACCGCGCGGTCAGGTTGAGATACGGAAAGCGCCGCGACGGCAGAAAGCGGATGGCGGTGGTCAGGTAGTTCTGCGACTGCAGACTGCCGTCGAGCGCGCGGAGGCGCTCGCCCGGATGAAGCCGCACCTCGGCGGTCGTGCCGCGCCACCCTTCGACGAACACCGCCGGCACGACCGACCGCGAGACCGTCTCGCCGCCGCGGTCCTGCACTTCATCGAGCGCCAGTCCGGTCACGAGTTTCGAGACAACGCGTTTCGGATACGTGGTCGCGGTCGCGTGCACCGACCCGGCGCGCACGCCGGTCTGCGGCAGGAATCCGCTGTCGGCGCGGAAGTCGTCGCCGATGTCGTTCAGCGTCACGTTCCAGTCGTAATGCGTCGCCGTGCGAACCCATTCGACGATCGCGGCGTGATCGGAGCCGGCGCCGCGCGTGTCGCTGAAGAGAACCTGCGCGGTCACGCGGTCGGTCGTGCGCGGCCACCACAAGACGTCGGGACCGAAGACGCGGTTGGAAACGCCGTCGCCGCTGCGCGAGGTCAGCAGCAATCCCGCCGACGACGCGCCGAGGCTGTAGCGGTAGCGTCCGAGCAGCGCGAGGGCCTCGGGCTGCGTGTCGAAAGACGAGAACACCGGGCCGGGCACGATGGTGCTGCCGCCGCCGCGATCGCCCGTGGCGATGAACGTGAACGCGTGATTGCCCGGACGTCCGGTGAGACGCGCGCCCCACAGCGGCGAGGTGATCGTGCGCGTGTTGATGGCCTGGATCGGACTCGAAAGCAGATCGGCGCCCTCCATGAAGAACGGGCGTTTCTCGGGATAGAAAATCGCGAAGCGCTCGTTGACGGTGAGCTGAGTCTGATCGGCCTCGACCTGTGAGAAGTCGGGACGCAGCGTGGCGTCGATCGAGAGGCTCGGACCGGCGAGCCATTTCGCGTCGAAGCCGGCGTCGGAGTGGCGCTGCGACGGGCCGCCCGGTGACGACGCCGCGCGCGTGGTGGCGTACGGCGTCACGACGATGCTCTGCGCGGCACCGAGGCCGGTGACGCCCTCGAAGCGCGGCGCGGAGCAGAGCCAGCACGTCTCGCCGTTCTGCACCGGCGACGAGCGGATGCGGTAGCGATGCTCGCGCGGATAGACGCGGTAGAAGACGATGCGCCAGGTCTGAGGATCGCGATGCGCGTAGCGGATCGACGCCAGCGGGATGCGCAGCTCGGCCTCCCACGCGTCATGGGTGATGCGCGTCGCGCTCTCGAAGTCGAAGTCGGGTGAGAAGTCGTCCACGCCGCTCGACTCGGTGTACACGCCGTCGGTCTGCACGCCGCGCGCGTTGACGCGGAAGATCGCCGACGACTTGCCATCGTCCTGCGCGTCGATGTCGATCTGCATCAGGTCCTGATCGCCGAACACCTGGTCCCGCGGCACATGCGGCGCGCGAATCCTCCCCGGCGCCGGATCCTCGGCGCGGAAGGCGATGTAGAGGAAGCGCGAGTCGTAAGCCGCCCAGCCGACCGTCTTCACCGGCGGCTCCCCGTTCGCGGCGGAGCGGATGTCGTAGAAGCGGTCGATGCGCGCGGCCTGCTTCCAGAGCGGGTCGGAGAGATCGCCGTCGACTTTCAGCGGGGCGTCGACGCGCGGCAGCGTCTCCGCGAGCGACGTGCCGGCCAGGATCATCAACAGAATCAGCAACAGAATGATGTAACCGATGAATTTGTTCATACCGGTTAAGCTAGGTTGTGCTAACGTAACCTGTCAACGCATGAATACCGGTTATCCATCATGACAACGATGAACAACGCTCAACGGATCAGGTTCGGCGGACAGCAGACGCCGGACGGCTTCCTCTTCGAGCTCACCGGCGGCGACCCGGCCCTCGATCTCGCGAACACTCTGGTGAACCGCACCGGCCCCGAGCCGGAAGAGCTGCTCGGCGACTACGACGCGCTGGTGAACTGGGCGGCGCAGATGAAGCTCGTCGATGCTCCGGCAGCTTTGCGCCGAGACGCGCGCAGGAATCCAGTGGCTGCCGCCCGTGTGCTGCGCCGCGCGATCGAGCTGCGCGAGACGATCTTCGCGATCTTCGCGAACGGCGACGTCGACGCGGAGACGCTGCGCAAGCTCGAATTGTTTACCCGTCAGGCCGCGCGTCACCGCCGCCTTGTTGGGGGGCGGGCGTCTCGCCTGCCAGGCGGGCGGGACGCCCGCCCCCCTCTGACCGTGAGCTGGCAGTGGGAGCGCGGCGGTCTCGATCAGATGCTCTGGCCCGTCGCCGAGGCGGCGGCGGCGCTGCTCACCTCGGAGCGCAGAGAGCGCGTGCGCGTCTGCGCGCGCAATCCTCCCTGCCGCTGGCTCTTCGTCGACGACAGCCGCCGCGGAAACCGCCGCTGGTGCGACATGAGCGTCTGCGGCAACCGCGCGAAGGCGCGCCGGCACTACGAAAAGGTGAAAGGACTCCCATGAAGCTCGGATTCGAAACGCTCTCGACCCCGCTCATCGCCGACGCCTCGCTGCGCCTCGGCATCCCGCTTCGGCTCGCGCCGACGGGGATCGCTCCCATCGCGCGGCATCATCGCGTCGCCGGCCGCGCGATCCCGGTGCGCCACCACGGAAGCGTCGACGTGTTCCTCGAGGCGATCGAGGGCGCCGCGGCCGGCGACGTGCTCGTGGTCGACAACGACGGCCGGCGCGACGAAGGCTGCGTCGGCGACCTGACCGCGCTCGAGGCGCAGGCCGCGGGTCTCGCCGGAATCGTGATCTGGGGCGTGCACCGCGACACCGCGGAGCTCGAGGAGATCGACTTCCCGCTATTCAGCTACGGCCGCTGTCCCGCGGGTCCGCAGCGTGGAGCGGCCGCCCAGAGTGGAGCGGCGGCCGCCTCGGCCGCCGAGGGGGCCGGCGCCCGAAGCGGGCGCCGCTCCACTGACCCGGTGCGATTCGGTGAGCTGACGTTCGAGAAGAGCAGCGTCGTGTTCGGCGACTCGGACGGCGTGCTGTTCGTCGATGAGGATGTGGTCTCGGAAGTGATGCGCGTCGCGGCGACGATCCGTGACACCGAGCGCCGCCAGGCCGCGCTGATTCGCGAGGGCCGCAGCCTGCGGACGCAGCTGCGCTTCGCCGACTATCTGCACGCGCGCGAGGCCGATCCGGCGTTCACGTTCCGGCAGCATCTGAGAGGCATCGGTGGCGCGATTGAAGAGTAACGGCAAGCGTACTTACGAACTGATCGGCGCGCCGACGAGCGCGGGCGCGCATTACCCGGGACAGGAGAAGGCGCCGCGTTTTCTGCGCGACGCAGGACTGCTCGATGCAATTGCGAAAGCCGGCGTCACGATCGTCGACGGCGGCGATCTCCCGATCGCGCGCTTCCGCGCCGACCGCGTGCAGCGGCAGCAGCAAAATCTCGGAAGAGTCGTGGAGGTCGTGCAACAGATCGCCGACCGCGTGGAGGGATCCGTGCGCGCCGGCCGCATCCCGATCGTCCTCGGTGGCGACTGCACGATCTGCATCGGACTCGTCGCCGGCCTCGCACGCTGCCGGCCCGACCTCGCGCTGATGTACTTCGACGGCCACGCCGACCTCAACACGCCCGCGAACAGCACGTCGGGCATTCTCGACGCCATGGTCGTCGCGCACCTGATCGGCGAGCCGGGTACCGCAGCGGAGCTGGCGTCGCTGGCACCTCGCATGTCTCCGCGCGACATCGCCCTCTTCGCCTACAACCCGCCGCAGTTGAACGCTCCCGAGCTCGAAGCAGCCGAGCGTCACGACTTCATCCGCCGTCCACTGCCTTCGGTCCTCAACGATCCCGCGGCGACCGCGGCGGAGACGCTGGCCCAACTCGAAGCACGCGCCGACACCGTCGCGGTGCACTTCGACGTCGACGTCATCGACTTCACCGACTTCCCGATCGCCAACGTGCCGCAGCTCATGCCCGCTCTCCCCTTCGATGCCGCCGCGCGCTGCCTGAAGGTGTTCGCGAGCGGCGCGAAGTTCGGCGGACTGTCGATCTCCGAGATCAATCCCGATCACATGGACGAGCCGGAGGCGATCGGCGCGCGCTTCAACCGCGCCGTCGCCGAGGCGCTTGCGGGATGAACAGCGATCTTCTCCGTCCCATCGCGCTGGAGCTGCGCCATCTGCGGCTGGTCATCGCCGTCCACGACCTCGGCGGGCTGACGCGCGCCGGCGACCGGCTGAATCTCACACAGTCAGCGCTCAGCCATCAATTGCGCGAGATCGAGGACCGCCTCGGCGTGCAATTGTTCCTGCGCGTCGGGCGAAAGCTCGTGGCCACCGAGGCGGCGGAGAAGCTCGCGCGCGCCGGGCGTGAAATTCTGACGAGCGTGCTCGATGCCGAGGATGAGCTGGTCGACCGCGCGAAGGGAACGCGCGGAACGCTGCGCATGACCACGGAGTGCTACACCTGCTATCACTGGCTGCCGCGGCTCTTGAAGCGATTCGAGCCGCTGTATCCCGATGTCCGCGTGGAGATCGTCCCCGAGGCGACCGGGCGTGCGACGGAGGCGCTGCTCGACGGGACCGTCGATCTCGCATTGACCACAGTGCCGGCGGGCATTGAGCTGCGCGCGCGGCATCTCTTCGATGATGAGCTGATGCTCGTCACCTCCGCCGATCACCGTCTCGCGCGCAGACCGTTCATTACGCCCGCGGACCTCGCCAACGAGCGGCTGATTCTCTACACGCCGGCCGGGACCAGCGCGTTCTACAAGCAATTCTTCGGCGACAGCGGCGTCGCGCCGCGGGAGGTGGTGGAAATGCACCTCACGCAGGCCACCGTGGCGATGATCGCGGCGGGCATGGGCGTGGCGCCGATGGCGGTCTGGGCGATCGGCGATGAGTTGCGGCGCGATCGCATCAAAACCGTGCGCATCGGAGAGAACGGAATGCAGCGGCGCTGGCACGCGCTCATGCGCAACGGCCGCCGCATCCCGCAATACATCGACGACTTCATCGACCTCTTACGGTTTGAGGCAGTGCCAGGACATCAGTCCCGGCGGTAGCGGTACGAACGAGAGAGGGCGCGTCCACAATGCGAGCTCGCGCTCGGACTCGGGGCACAAGTTGAACGTCGGCTGTGGAGCGGCGGCCGCTTCGGCCGCCGGTTCTTCGGTCGCAAGCTCTTCGGCGCCCGAAGCGGGCGCCGCTCCACTTTCGAGCGTTGCGATGAGACAGGTGTCCTCGACCGTGCGGCCGCCGTGCAGGATGTGGATATCGTCGCAGACCGCGGGCCATTGTGGCTCGATCGGGTCGCCGGACAAGAGAATGAACGCCAGCAATAAACTCGTCATGGAGCCAAACGTAGGCTCTCAATGACGAACGAACCGCTCATAGCGCTCAACGGCGCGATGCGGAAAATTCATGGACGCTCCACGCGAATGCCGTACGCGTGGAGCTTGCGATAGAGGTTGCTGCGCTCGACCTTCAATGCGTCCGCGGTGCGGCTGACGTTTCCGCCGTACTCGCGCAGGCGCGCGAGGATGTACTGCTTCTCGAACTCGTCGCGCGCGTCCTTCAAGGGCAGGTTCGCGGCGATCTGCGCCGGCTCCTCCGCGTGTGCGCCGAGCTGGATGTCCTCCGGCTCGATGGTCTCGGTCGGCAGCAGGATCGCCAGGCGCTCGGCAACGTTGCGCAGCTCCCGCACGTTGCCGGGCCAGTGATACGCCTTCAGCTTCGACGCCGCGCCCGATGACAGCTTCTTTCGCGGCTGTCCCGTCTCCGCGGCGAAGCGGCGGAGAAAATATTCGGCGAGCAGCACCACGTCGCTCCCGCGCACGCGCAGCGGCGGGACTTCGATCGGAATCACGTTCAGCCGGTAATAGAGATCGGAGCGGAAGCTGTTGTTGGCGATCTCGGTGCCGAGGTCCTTGTTCGTCGCGGCGATGACCCGCACGTCGACCTTGATCGTCTGCTGCCCGCCGACGCGCTGGAACGTCTGCTCCTGCAGCACGCGCAGCACCTTCGCCTGCGTCTTGAGGCTCATGTCGCCGACTTCATCGAGGAACAGCGTCCCGCCATCGGCAAGCTCGAACTTTCCCTTGCGGTCGTCGATCGCGCCGGTGAAGGCGCCCTTGCGATGTCCGAAGAGCTCCGACTCGATCAGCTCCTCGGGGATCGCCGCGCAGTTGACGTCGACGAACGACTGCTCCGCCCGCGGCGAGAGTCGATGCAGCGTCCGCGCGACGATCTCCTTGCCGCTGCCGTTCTCGCCGGTGATCAGCACGCGGCTGTGCGACGCGGCCGCGCTGCGGATCTGCTGTTCGAGATGCTTCATCGCGTCGCTCTCGCCGACGAGGATCTCCTCGAGCGCGAGGCGACGGAGATCGCGCACCTGCTCGCGCAGGCGGCGGTCGTTCAGCGCGTGATTGACGGTGAGCAGCACGCGCTCGAGCGAGAGCGGCTTCTCGAGAAAGTCGTATGCGCCGAGGCGCGTGGCGCGGACGGCGGAGTCGATGCTGCCGTGGCCGGAGATCACGATCACCGGCGTCCCGCCCGCGCCGCGCAGGCGCTCCAGCACCGCCAGGCCGTCGATGCCGGGCAGCCAGAGATCGAGCAGCACGAGATCGAACTCCTCGCGCGCGAAGAGCGCGATCCCCTCCTCCCCCGACTCGCACGCGCTGGTCTTGTGACCCTCGTCCTCGAGAATCTGCGCGAGCGTCGTGCGGATGGAGGGCTCGTCGTCGATGATGAGGATGCGGGGCACCTAGTCTCCCAGTCTCCTAGTCTCCCAGTCTCCCAGGGGCTGGCGGCAGATCTCCTCGGAGGCTAGGAGACCAGGAGACTCGGAGACTCTCATGCCGGACTCGGAGACTCTCATGCGGGCAACTCAATCTCAAACCGCGTCCCCCGCGGGTGGTTGTCGTGCACGTGAATCTGGCCGTCGTGGTCGCGGACGATGCGGTGGACGATGGCGAGGCCGAGGCCGGTGCCGCGGCCTTTGGTCGAAAAGTACGGGAGGAAGAGTTTCTCCTTGTCGCGGTCGGGAACGCCGCGGCCGGGGTCGGCGACTTCGATGACGACGCGATGCGGGGCGCGGCGGGCGGAGACGCGGATCTCGCCCGACTCGGTCGCCTCGACCGCGTTCTTGAGCAGGTTGCCGACCGCGCGGCGGATCTGCTCCGGATCCATCAGCAGCTCGATGTCCGGCGCCACGTCGACGGCGATCGTCACGGCGGGCTTGATGCCGCGATAGAGGCTCGCCGCCTCCTGCAGGATCTCCGCGAGCTGCGCGTGGCGCAGATGCACCGCCGGCATCCGCGCGAAGCGCGCGAACTCGTCGACCATCCTCGTCAACTGGCTGACCTCGGAGACGATCGTCCGGCATCCCTCTTCGATCGCCGGCTCGTTCGCGCCGAACTTCTTGGCCATGCGCTCCGCGGAGAGCTGGATCGGCGTCAGCGGATTCTTGATCTCGTGCGCGATGCGGCGCGCGGCCTCGTTCCACGCGGCGAGCTTCTGCGCCTGCATCAGCTGCGTCGAGTCTTCGATCGCGAGCACCCAGCCCGAGCCGCTGCCGAGGCGGGCGGCCGAGAGCTCGAGGTAGCGCAGCTCGCCGCCGACGACCAGCGCGACTTCGCGGGAGCGGGCGCGGCCGGCGATCAGCTCCTGCAGCGCCAGCGCGACCGGCTCCAGATCGCCACGCAGCAGCTCGCGCAACGACGCGCGCTCCGGCTGGGCGTCGAGATGCAGCATCTGCAGCGCGGCGCGGTTGATCGACAGCAACTCCAGGTCGTCGTTGAAGGCGATGATCCCCGTGCCGACGCTCTCCAGCACCGTGGCCATGAAGCGATTCGTCTCCGTCAGCTGCTTCCGCTGCTGGGCGAGCTGTCCCGACATGTCGTTGAACGAATCGATCAGCGTCCCGACTTCATCGGTCGCCTCGATGTCGACGCGATGCCCGACCTCGCCGTCCGCCAGCCGCGCCGTCGCCTCGGCGAGCGCCTTGATCGGCACGGTGATGCGGCGCGAGGCGTAGATCGACGTCCAGAGCGTGCCGAAGAGCAGCGCCAGCGTCACCGCGAGGAAGAGCATCGTCTGCGACGCCTTCAGCGTCTGCCGCCGCGACGAGAGCTGCTGGAAATTCTGGTGGGCGATGATCGACTCGTCGATCATCCGCGACATCGTGCCGGGGATGAACACGCCCGCAACCGCGACCTCGTCGCCGAACGGCATGCCGGTGCGGATCCACTTGCCGCTCAGCACGAGATCGATCTTCACCGCGCGTCCCTTGCGCGCCGCCTCTTCGAAAAAGCGCGGCGACGGATCGGCGACCTCGTTGATCGGCGCGCGCGGATTCGCCTGCGCCTTGATCAGGATCCCGCCGCGATAGACGGCCACGAGATCGACGTCGTGGAACTGCCGCACGTGCCCCAGGACCGAGTCGACGCGGGCGGCGTCGCGCGCGTCGGCGCTGGTCGCGATCTCGCGCGCGGCTCCCGCCGCCACGTCGGCGGCCTGGTCCTGCGCCATCTGCGCGATGGCCTCGCTGTTCCGCAGGATCGTGGCCACCGGCGTCGTGAACCAGCGGTCGATCGACACGCGCAGGAGATCGGTGGCCACGAGAAAGAGGATGACCACCGGCAGCAGCGAGGTCACGACCCAGGTCACGACCAGCTTCGTCCGGAAGCGCGAGCCGATGATCCCCCGCTGCCGCTCGAGCACCAGCTTCACCACGCCGCGCAGCAGCACGAAGAGGATGCCGATGATCAGCAGCAGATTGATGTTCGCCAGCACGAACAGCAGGAGCTGGTTGTTCAGCGCCTCGGGGCTGAGCTCCTTCGCCTGCTGGATGAGGTAGAAGATGAGGCTCGTGACCGCGAGGATGACCAGCGGCACGGAGATGATGAAGCGCGGGTCCTTGCGGTAGCGGAGCAGCAGCGCGCCGACTCTCATGGCTCCGCCTTCACCCGCGCGTCGCGCCAGTGCGTGGAGACCTCCCACGGGATGACGTACATCAGCCAGCCGCGCATCAGGTCGGCCTTCACCCGGACTCTCAGCTTGTACGGCTTGCGCGTGCCGATCTCGAAGAGGCTCGGCTCGTCGATCACCGTCATCGCCCGGACGAGCGCGGCCAGGTCGGTGAAGGTCTCGGAGCGGACCAGCTTGCGGTCGCGGCGGTAGTTGAGGAGATACTCGCGCGTGACCGAGTTGAACGTGCAGATGACCTCGACGTGCGAGCGCCCGATGTCTTCGTTGAACCAGCGCGGCCGGTCGCGGTAGATCTCGACGTTGTAGGTGAAGCTGGTCGGCAGTCCGCTCTGCAGCGCCTCGACCATCTCGCCGTTTTTGAACGCGCCGTCGAGCGAGAAACGCACCGAGACCTTCCCCTGCGAGGCGGTCGCGGCGAGGTTCTCGATGGTGGGCCGGGGCGGCGCGGCGGCGGCGCTAAGAGCGAGAAAGAGGCAGGCCGCCAGAGAGCGCACACGCACGGTGTGGCTTTTTTACCACATTAGTGGAGCGGCGAGCTCTCAGCTCGCTGATAGACGGTGGGCTAAAGCCCACCGCTCCACCGGGACGTCGTCGGTTTGCGCGGCGGCGGCGAGGATCTTGGCGACGAAATGCGAGTGCAGGGCGTGGCCGGCGCGATGGGCGGTGATCTCGCCGGCGATCGGGCGGCCGATCAGCGCGAGGTCGCCGATGAGGTCGAGGATCTTGTGGCGCACGAACTCGTCCTTGAAACGGAGCGGCCCGTTCACGACGTGCTTGTCGTCGAGGACGATCGCGTTCTCGACCGAGCCGCCGCGCGCGAGTCCCGCGGCGCGGAGCTTCTCGACGTCGCGCATGAAGCCGAACGTGCGCGCCGGCGCGATCTTGCGCAGGAAGTTGTCGTGGCCGAAGTCGAAGTGCAGAAACTGGCGGCCGATGGAGGGATGATCGAAGTCGATGCGGTACTTGATGATGAGGCGATTCGCGGGAACGATGCGAATGCTCTTGTCGCCGTCGACGACTTCGACCGGCTCGCGCAGACGCAGCACCGGAAGCTCGCTGCCGAGGTCGCGGACGCCGGCGGCGTCGATGAGATGCATGAACGGAAGCGCGCTGCCGTCGATGATCGGCACTTCCGGTCCGTCGATGTGGATGTCGACGTCGGTGACGCCGCACGCCATCAGCGCCGAGAGCAGATGCTCGACCGTTCCGACCTGCACGTCATCCTTGCCGACCGTGGTCGCATGGTCGAGCGCCGTCGTCGACGCCTGCAGCGCCGGGATGCGCAGCCCCTTCAAATCGGCGCGCACGAACGTGATCCCGCTGCCCGCGGGCACGGGATGCAGCTCGACGGTGGTGTAGATGCCGGAGTGAAGGCCGATGCCGGTGATGCTGACGTCTGTGTTGATCGTCCTGCGTTGAACGTACATTCGCCGTATAGGCGAGCGAGGACGTTGCCACACGCGCTGGGCGGGGTTGCTGGGTTGCTAAGTTGCTGGGTTGCTGGGGGTTAGTGCGATAAGTCCGATTGCGTCGAGGAAGTGCTTCTGTCGCCTGCGAAGGTCACGACTGTGGTAGCCAAGCCACACTAGCAACTCAGCAACCTAGCAACTCAGCAACTCTCACCGCTCCTTCATCGCTTTGGCTGCCTCGCGATCGAGCTCGCGATTCCGCTCCGTTTCGCGCTTGTCGTACTGCTTTTTGCCTCGTACGACGGCGATTTCCACCTTCACCTTGCTGCCCTTGAAGTAGAGGCGCAGCGGGACGATGGTCAGTCCCTTCTCGGTCACCTCGACGTGGAGCTTCTCGAGCTCGCGGCGGTGGAGGAGCAGCTTGCGCGTCCGCTCGGGCTCGTGGTTCTGCAGGTTGCCGTGCGTGTAAGGCGAGATGTGCGCGCCGAAAAGCCAGGCCTCGCCGTTCTTGAACGTGACGTAGCTGTCCTTCAGATTCGCGCGCCCCTCGCGCAGCGATTTCACCTCCGTGCCCGTCAGCGCCAGCCCCGCCTCGAACTTCTGCAGTACGAAGTAGTCGTGGAAGGCTTTCTTGTTGGAGGCGATCAGTTTCTCGCCGGTTGGGGGTTTGGTGGCCATGGGCGGGGGATTGTATGTTGGGTTGCCCGGTTGCCCGGTCACCCGGTCACCCGGTCGCCCGGTCGCCCGGTCGCCCGGTCACCCGGCACCGGGAGACTGGGAGACTGGGAGACTGGGAGACCGGGAAACCGGGAAACCGGAAGACCCAAACCAAGCAACCTCATATAATCCGCGCCCGATATGCCAAGCAAGAACATCGTGCACGTCGTCGGAACGGGCACCATCGGCGAACCGCTCATCGGCTTCTTCTCCGACTTCAAGGAGAAGTGGGGCATCGACGAGGTCACGTTCCACAAGCGCACCCCCGCGCCGAACGACCGGCCGATGGTGAACCATCTCATCAACCGCGGCGCGCACCTGGTCGCCGACGATGAGGCGCGCGACGAGTTCGCACGCCTCGGGCATCGCGTCGCCTACACCACCGAGGAGGCGCTCGAGCGCGCCACGGTGGTCGTCGACTGCACGCCCGCCGGCAACGACAACAAGGCCAAGTACTACGAGCGCATCAAGGGACCGAAAGGCTTCCTGGCGCAGGGCTCGGAGTTCGGCTTCGGCCGGCCGTACGCGCGCGGCATCAACGAGGAAGTGCAGAGCGTCGACGAGCGCTTCGTGCAGATCGTCTCCTGCAACACGCACAACATCTCCGTCCTCATCAAGACCCTCGGCTCCACCGAAGGCAAGATCAGCCTCGAGGCCGGCCGCTTCGTCTGCATGCGCCGCGCGAACGACGTCAGCGACACCAAGTCGTACATCGCCGCGCCCGAGGCGGGCAAGCACGACGATCCCGACTTCGGCACGCACCACGCGCGCGACGCGTACCACGTCTTCCAGACCCTCGGCGAGAAGCTGAACCTCTTCTCCTCGGCGATCAAACTGCCGACGCAGTACATGCACACGCTCTGGTTCGACCTCGAGCTGAAGCACGACACCACGCTCGAGGAGGCCAAGGCCGCGCTGCGCAACAACCCGCGCGTCGCGGTCACGAACAAGCGCGCCGTCAACCAGATCTTCTCGTTCGGCCGCGACCACGGCTACTTCGGACGCATCCTCTCGCAGACGGTCGTGCCGATGTCGACGCTGAGCGTGCCCAGCCCGCGCAAGGTCGTCGGCTTCTGCTACACGCCGCAGGACGGCAACTCGCTGCTCTCGTCGATCGCCGCGACGCTGCGCTACCTCGACGCCAGCAAGCTCGAGGACCGGCTCGACGCGCTGCGGCCCTACATCTTCCGGGAAGTGTGAGCCGGCTGCGCGGCCTCGCCATCAACATCGCCGCCGCGATCTTCGCGGTGGCGCTGGTGCGGCACTTCTACGGACTCGGCCCGCCCTACTTCGCGATTCCGGAGACGATTCAGGATCACGTCTTCGTCGGGCTTTCCAAGAGCCGCGACGCGATCGTGATGACCCGCCGGGCCGCGCTGCTGATCCCGCGCGGCGCGACGGTGACGGTCCTCGGCGACCCGACGCTGCGCTACATCGCCACCGGCCTGATGCCGCATCACTCGGTGGTCGCCGGCAACGCGCAGTTCGTCGTCACGATCGGCGAGCCGTTCGACGACCCCGCGTACGTCGTGCACAGCGAGTTCGCCGAGGGAAGGATCTACCGAAGACGATGACCCACGTCCTCTTCTTCGCCGCCCTCCTCGCCCTCCCCCTGTTCGGCCTGTGGACCTGGCGCTTTGCTTTCCCAGCACGCGTGGCCGTCGCCGGGGCGGCGGGCGCGCTGACGCTCGCAGTCGCGATGGCGGTGCTGTCGCTCGTGCACGTGCCATGGACCCGGATCACGCTGCTCGTGATCCTCGCGGCGTCCCTGTGGAGCGGCGGGCTCTTAGCCCGCCGGTTTTTCGCGAGATTCCGGCGGGCTGAGAGCCCGCCGCTCCACAAGGACGTCCACTGGTACATCCTCGCCTTCCTCGCCCTCTCCGCCTACGGCGCGCTCACGGCGCGCGAGAGCGCGGGCGATCTGCACTTCTTCTGGGGACCCAAGGCCATCCACTTCGCGAACGCGCGCGGGTTCGACATGTCGTTTCTCGCGAACGCGGCCAATCCCAACCCCGACTATCCGCCGCTGCTGCCGCTGGTCTACGCCTGGGCGGACATCGCCGCGGGCGGGTTCTCGTGGTGGGGGGCGGTGTTGTCGGGGGTGCTGTTTCTCGCCGGCAGCATCGCCATCGTGCGCGGGTTCACCGGCGACGACCTCGGCACGCTGCTCTTCGCGGCGACGATGGCCTGGTGTTACGCCGTCGGCTACGTGCCCGGCGGCGCCGAGCCGCCGCTGCTGTTTTTCGAGACGCTCACGCTCTGCGCACTCACATTCATGGATGACTCGCGCGACCGCGACATCCTCACCGCCATCGGCCTCGCCGGCGCGGCCTTCACGAAGGTTGAGGGCGCGACGTTCGTGATCGCCGTCGTCATCGCCATGCTCGTCCTCAGGCGCAAGCGGGTGTTCAGGGTCGCGGCGCCGGCCATCGCGCTCATCGCCGCCTGGCTCATTTTCGTCATCGCCGGCGGTCTCGTCGGCGGGTACAGCAGCGCGAAGAACGGGCTGCACCTGAGCGCGCTTCCGGAGATCCTCCGGCTCCTCTGGCAATCGGCAAAGTACCGCATCGCGGCGCTGCCATGGATCGTGCCGCTGCTCCTGCTGTACTTCCGCCGCGCGGCGCTTCCGCTCCTCGTCGCGCTGCTCACCCTCGGCGCCACCGTCTTCTTCTATTTGCACACTTCCGACCCCGGCTGGTGGATCTCGGCGTCGGCTCCGCGCGTGCTGCTGACTCCCCTGACCGCGCTCTTGATCGCTGTGCTACAGTCCCGCGCCGATGGCGTGGTTCCGGAAAGAAAAGAAGCCTAAGGAAGCGGTCGAGAAGTCGACCGCCATCCCCGAGGGGCTCTGGATCAAGTGCGACGACTGCAAGGAGATCGTCTACCGGAAGGAAGTCGACGCCAACTTCAACACCTGCCCCAAGTGCGGCTATCACTTCCGCCTCTCCGCGCGCGACCGCTTCGAGATCCTCTTCGACGACAACAAATACAAGGAGTTCGCGGGTGACATCCGCTCCGGCGACCCCCTCGGGTTCCGCGACACGAAGCGCTACGCCGACCGCCTGAAGGTCTACCAGCAGCGCGTCGGCCAGGGCGACGCCGTCCTGTGCGCCGAGGGGAAGCTCGAGGGGATGCCGGTCGTGATCTGCGCCATGGAGTACGCGTTCATGGGCGGCTCGATGGGCTCGGTCGTCGGCGAGAAGATCACCATCGCCATCGAGCGCGCGGTCGAGAAGAAAGAGCCGCTGATCATCGTCTCCACCTCCGGCGGCGCGCGCATGCAGGAGGGGATCCTGTCGCTGATGCAGATGGCGAAGATCTCGGCCGCGCTCTCGCGGCTCGCCGGCGCCGGCCTGCCCTACATCTCCGTCCTCACCGACCCCACCACCGGCGGCGTGACCGCGTCGTACGCGATGCTCGGAGACCTCAACATCGCCGAGCCGAAGGCCCTGATCGGCTTCGCCGGCCCCCGCGTGATCGAACAGACCATCCGCCAGACCCTCCCCGAAGGCTTCCAGACCTCGGAATTCCTCGTCGAGCACGGGATGGTGGATTTGATTACGCCAAGGGCGGAGATGAAAAGTGCGATTGGGCGGTTTTTGAGGATATTTAGAGGGTAATGAGGTCTCCCGGTCGCCCAGTCTCCCAGTCTCCCGGCGCCGCCGCCCTGCCGGGTGACCGGGCAACCGGGTGACCGGGTGACCCCGTTAACCTGGCTCGACTCCCTCCAGAACTCCGGCATCCGCCCCGGCCTCGCACGCATTCGGGCGCTGCTGCGCGCGTTGCGGTCGCCGCAGAGGAAATATCGCTCGATCATCGTCGCGGGAACGAACGGGAAGGGCTCGACATCGGCGACGCTTGCTTCGATCCTGAGCGCGGCGGGTCATCGCGTCGGGCTGTACACGTCGCCGCATCTGGTCGAGCTTCGCGAGCGGTGGCTGATCGGGGGGGAGATGATCGATCCGGCGCTGCTCGATGCGTCGATCGAGGAGTTGCAGCGCGCCGCGGAGAAGAGCGGGATCAATCCGACGTACTTTGAGGCGCTCACGGTCATCGCGTTCATCGCGTTCGCGCGGGCGCGGTGCGACATCGCGGTGCTCGAGGTCGGGATGGGCGGGCGGCTCGACGCGACGAATGTCGTCCGTCCCGTCGCCGCGCTGATCACGCCGATCGGCTTCGATCACATGGAGTACCTCGGCAATACGATCGCGAAGATCGCCATGGAAAAAGCGGGCGTGATCCATCGCGGCACGCTGGTGCTGACGACGAACGACGACCCTCTCGTGCTGCGCGTGCTGCGACGGCGCGCGGAGAAGTTCGGCAACCGGTTCATTCACGTCACCGAGGAGCACGACACGCCGCTCGCGGGCGCGTTTCAGCGAAGGAATGCGGCGCTGGCGGTGCGCGCGGCGCGCGAGCTCGGCATCGCCGAGGAGACGATCGAGAAAGGCGTGCGCGAGACGCGCTGGCGCGGGCGGTTGGAGCGGATGCAGATCGGCGACAAGGAGATCTGGATCGACGGCGGGCACAACGCGCACGCGGCGGCGCAGATCGCGCCGTTCATCGAGGCGAATGTGCCGCGCCCGCGGCTGCTCGTGTTCGGGATGATGAGCGACAAGCACATCGAGCCGGTGAAGGAGCTGCTCTTCCCGCTCTTCGACCGCGTCATCACCACCGAGCCGTATCCGCCGCGCTCCGCGAAGGCGTCCGACCTCGGCGGGATTCCGATCCCCGATCCCGAGGAGGCGTTTCGCGCGGCGCTCGCGTCAGATGAGCGCGCGATCGTCATCACCGGCTCGCTCTACCTCGCGGGCGCGGCGATCGCGTATTTCGATCGCGAGCACGGCCAGCATCAGCAGTAGCGACGCGCACCAGGCCACGGCCACGGCGAGACGGCGGCGGCCGAAGTGCAGCGCGATCGACGTCGTCCCCTTCGGCACGAAGATGCCGAGGCGGTCGATGTCGACCGGGAACGTCGCCAGCTCCGCGTTGCCCGCGCGCGCGACCCAGGCCGCAAAGTACGACTGGTTCACGAGCAGCAGCACGGCGCCCTCGGCATCGAGCGTGATGAAGATCGTCTGGCCGTGCTCCTGGTAACGCAGATGCCGCATGGGAGCGGAGCGGAAGCCGCCGAAGCGCGCCGGAGCGACGGCGAACGTCCGCTCGTCGAAGCGCGGATCCTCGAAGATCGCCACCGCCTGGCGCAGCGACGTGGCGGGAAGAACAACCGGCACGACCATCACCGGCGGCAGCTCGCTGATGCGCAGGTAGCGCGCCTTCAGCGGCGGCGGCGCCGCGTGGAAGCGCTCCAGCGCCGCCCGGCTGAGCAGCGAATGCATACTGTCCGGCGACGGCACATACGCATAGCGCACCCCCGCCACGGCCCCAAACAACGGCTCCAACCCCGCCGCCCGCTTGCGATACTCCTCGCGCGCCGGCATCACCCCAATCGGAATCGAGCTCCTAACGTACCTGTGGAGCGGCGGGCTCTCAGCCCGCCGAACGTCATAAGCCGAAAACCAATCAATCGGCAACGCCCTCCAAGCCGTAATCACCAAAGGCACGAGCGTCACCACCGCCCACAAGCGCCGATACCGCGTCTTCTCAAAATAGATCCCGATCAACACCACCGCCGCGATCGTGAACACCAGCACGAACTTCTCTGGAAAGCGAATGAGACGCGGACCGTGATCCACGAGCCAGAACACGATCGGATTGTTCCGCCCGAGCGCGAGAAACAGCATCAGCAGCGCGATGACCGTGTAGCGGGACCTTCTCATCAAGGCGGGCAGCGCGATGATCCCGAGGAAGATCGTCGAGAAGAGCCGCTCCCGCAGCGCCCCGCCGCCCGGCTCGTTCAGGACGCCGAGGAGCGGCCAGGTGAAGATCTCCGCGACGCGTGTCCAGGTCAGCGACGTATTCAGCGCGGTCCGCGTCGAAAACCCGGCGATGCGCTCCACCTCGCCGGTGATCTCCGACAACGCGATCAACTGCGGTGAGGCGATCACCAGCGCCAGGACAACCGCCGCGGCGAGCTCGCGAAAACGCATGCGTCCCAGGGCGACGACCGCGATCGCGATTGCAGCCGCCGCGATCAGCACCGGTTCCGCGGCGAGGCCCATGAGGCCGCAGGCGAGGCCGAGGAGGCGCCAGGAGCGGCGCTCGGCGGCGTAGAGCGCGAAGGGGATCAGGGCGACGACGGTGACCGCGTGATAGGAGGCGGTTGAGGAGATGACGACGCCGCTGAGCAAGTAGACAGTCGCGGCGAAAAGTTCCGGGGGGCGGGCATCCTGCCCGCCAGGCGGGCTGGAAGCCCGCCCCCCGACAGCGCGGCAGAGGGCGCGCATCGCGAACCAGGCGAACGCGAGATGCAGGAGGAAGTGGAGATTGAACGCGACGTGGGCGGGCAGCAGCAGATAGAGAATGTTGTCGGGATAGAACGTCTGCGGGCCGGGATTGCCGGCCAGCGGCTGGCCACCGGAGTCGTGGAAGTTCCAGTACGGGATTTCGGCCGCGCGGTAGCTCGCGGCGGAGATGACTTTCAGCGGGTAACTGGTCGCGAAGTTGTCGCGGTAAAAGAAGAATCCGAACTGCGCGATCAGCGCGAAAGCGGCCCCGGCGGCGATCCAAGCGACGAGCCGTCGCCCCTTCGGCATGTGCGCGGAATTATCGAGTAAGATCGCCCGCGGAGTGAATCGATGACCACCATTCACGAAGAAATCTCAGCAAACCATCGATCAGCAAGCGGACATGATTTCCTCCACCGTCCGATCGCCCAGGTCGATCCCGAGATCGCCGACGCGATCCGCGTGGAGACCGAGCGGCAGAACGACACCCTCGAGCTGATCGCCTCCGAGAACCACGTCTCCACAGCCGTCCTGACGGCCATGGGCTCGGTCTTCACGAACAAGTACGCGGAAGGCTATCCGGGCAAGCGCTACTACGGCGGCTGCGGCCCGACCGACATCGTCGAGACCATCGCCATCGAGCGCGCGAAGAAGCTCTTCGACGCCGAGCACGCCAACGTGCAGCCGCACTCCGGCTCGCAGGCCAACATGTCCGTCTACTTCGCCATGCTCAAGCCGGGCGACACGATCATGGGCATGGACCTCTCGCACGGCGGCCACCTCACCCACGGCCATCCGCTCTCCTACAGCGGCCGCGATTTCAAGGTCGTCGCGTACGGCGTGCGCAAAGAGGACGAGCTGATCGACTATGACGAGATGGCGCGCATCGCCGAGGAGAACAAGCCGCGGATGATCATCTGCGGCGCGTCGGCGTACTCGCGGATCATCGACTTCAAGCGCATCCGCGAGATCGCCGACAGCGTCGGCGCATTGATGATGGCCGACATCGCCCACATCGCCGGCCTGGTCGTCACCGGACATCACCCCTCGCCCGTTCCCTACGCCGACTTCGTCACCACCACCACGCACAAGACGCTGCGCGGACCGCGCGCGGGACTCGTGCTCTGCAAGGAAAAGTACGCGAAGGACCTCGACCGAGCCGTGTTTCCCGGAGTCCAGGGCGGGCCGCTCGTGCACATCGTGGCGGCCAAGGCGGTCGCGTTCAAAGAGGCGCTCTCGCCGGAGTTCAAGGAGTATCAGGGACAGATCGTGAAGAACGCCAAGGCGCTGGCCGCGGCGGTGAAAGACACCGGCTTCCGCATCGTCTCCGGCGGCACCGACAACCACCTCTTCATGACCGACGTCTTCTCGAAAGGCATCACCGGCAAGGACGGCCAGAACATGCTCGAGGCCGCGAACATCACCGTCAACAAGAACACCATCCCCTTCGACCAGAACAAGCCCATGACCGCCTCCGGCCTCCGCATCGGCACCCCCGCCGTCACCACGCGCGGCCTCCGCGAGCCGGAGATGAAAACCATCGCCACCCTCATCGCGCGCGTGCTGGATGCGAAGGGTGATGCCGGAGTGACGGAGCAGGTGAAGAGGGATGTGAAGGGGTTGTGTGATCGGTTTCCGATTTACTGATGAAACGCTACCCCTACTACCCCATCTACCTCGACATCGAAGACCGCGACGTGGTGATCATCGGCGGGGGGAATGTCTGCGCGCGGAAGGCGGAGACGATGATGAAGTATGGGGCGCGGGTGACGGTCGTCTCGCCGGAGCTCACGGACGAGATCGAGGAGTGGGCGCGCGAGGGGAAGCTGGCGATCAGGCGCAAGCGCTACGAAGAGAGCGACGTCGCCGGCGCGAACATCGTCATCGCCTCGACCGACGACCAGGGCGTGAACGAACAGATCGCCGCCGACTGCCGCCGCCTCCGCATCCCGGTCAACGTCGTCGACGTCACGCCGCTCTGCGAGTTCATCGTGCCGGCGATCATCGAGAAGGGCTCGGTGCAGATCGCGATCTCCACCGGCGGCAGGTCCCCCGCGCTCGCGCGGACGTTGAAAGAAGACCTGCAGCGCCTCGTCGGGCCGGAGTATGCCGAAGTGAACGACCTCCTCGGCACGCTCCGCGACGACGCCAAACGCGTCCTCCCGACCGACATCGATCGCAAGAAGTTCTTCGACGGAATCATCGCGCGCGGGATTCTGGAAATGCTGCGCGAGGGACGGCGGGTGGAGGCGCGCGAAGCCATCATCGCGGCGTGCAATGAGGCGGGCGTAGCCGTTAGTGACGCGGTGAGAACAATGCGCTAAGCTCCCGCGTCTTCATGCCCCTGCACGAGAAAAAAGTCATCGCCGTCCTCCCCGCCTATAACGCGGAAAGGACCCTCGAGCCGACCTTCGACGACATCCCGAAAGACTGGGTCGACGAGATCCTGCTGGTCGATGACTGCTCGCGCGACCGCACCGTGGAGCTCTCGCGCAAGCTCGGCATCAAAACCGTCGAGCACGTGAAGAACCGCGGCTACGGCGGCAATCAGAAGACCTGCTACCGCACGGCCATGGAGGAGATGGGCGGCGAGATCATGGTCATGGTCCATCCCGACCATCAATACGATCCGAAGATCATCCCCGAGCTGGTCAAGCCGCTGCTGCGCGGCGAGGCCGACGCCGTCTTCGGCTCGCGCATGCTCGGCGGGCGGCCCATCGAAGGCGGCATGCCGAAGTGGAAGTACTTCGCGAACCTCTTCCTGACCATGGTCGAGAACGCGACCTTCTACGTCTACCTCTCCGAGTACCACTCCGGCTTCCGCGCGTACTCGAAGAAGTTCCTCGAGACCGTGAACTTCGAGGCCAACTCCGACAACTTCGTCTTCGACACCGAGATCATCGCCCAGGCGGTGGCCAAGGGCCTCAAGATCGCCGAGGTGCCGATCCGGACGCGGTACTTCGACGAGGCCTCGCAGGTCGGATTCTGGCGCGGCGTGCGATACGGGCTGTCGATCCTGAAGACGATGTTCTATTACAAGCTGCACAAGAAGAAGATCTACTCGCACCGGATTTACCGCGACCGAACGTGACGACCGACTCGCGCCGGCACGACCTCCTCGCACTCGCTCTCCTCGCCGCGCTGGCGACGGCGTTCTTCGCCGACGTGCTGGCGGGCAGCGCGAACTTCTACATGCGCGACCTCTCGCGCTACTACTACCCGACCAAGCAGGTGCTGCGCGAGATCGTGCAGCACGGCGAGTTCCCCTACTGGAACCGCCACTTCTCCGCGGGCCAGCCGATCGCCGCGAACCCCGAGCACGAGGTCTTCTATCCGCTCACCTGGCTGATCCTGCTCCCCAGCTACGACCTCGGATACCGGCTGCACATCCTCATCCACATCTACATCGGCCTCTTCGGGATGTACGCGTTCCTGCGCTCGCTCGAGCTGCGCCCGCCGGCGGCGTTCTTCGGCGCGCTCGCGTTCGGACTCGGCGGCATCTATCTCTCCTACGTCAACCTCCTGCCGATCCTCTTCTGCGCGGCGTGGCTGCCGCTGACGTGCCTGTACGTGCGGAAGTTTCTCCTCGCGCCGTCGCTGCGCTATTTCGCGCTGTCGTCGCTTTTCCTCGGCCTGCAGTTCCTCGTCGCCGAGCCGACGACGGTGATGCAGACCGGCCTGCTCCTCGGCATGTACGCGCTCTATCGCGGCTGGTACGCCGCCCGCGACGCCGAGCTGCGCTGGACGTACGCGATTCCGGAGATGCTCGCGCGCGTGGTCTGGATCGGGCTGATCTCCGTGGCCGGATTCGCGATGGGCGCGGCCCAGATGCTTCCGGCGCTCGATCACGTCTCGGCCTCGGCGCGCTCGCGGCCGTTCGACTTCTCGCTGGTCAGCGCCTGGAGCATGCCCTGGGCGAAGTTCGCGGAGCTGATCTACCCGAACTTCCTCGGCCACATCTCCATCGATCGCGTGATGTGGTACTGGGCGGGCGGGCTCTATCCGGGCATGGGCTCGCCGTTCCTGTTCAACATCTACGCGGGCCTGCTGGTCGCCACGTTCGCCATCGCCGCGCTTTTCGTGCGGCCGCGCGGCGGGCGGCTGGTGCTGATCCTGTTCGTGTTCTCGGCGCTGATCGCGCTCGGCGGACACACGCCGGTGCTGCCGTTCCTCTACAAGATCCACGTCGCGCAGTCGATCCGCTATCCGGAGAAATTCATCCTGGTCGCGATCTTCGCGGCGACCGTGCTGGCGGCGCAGATGCTCGACCGCATGCTGCGCGGCGACCGCGCCGTCCGCGACGCCGCCCTCGGGTTCGTGCTGGCCACGGCCATGGTCGCGACGGTCTTCGCGGTCGGCGGCTTCACGAACTACTACACGCGCGGCTTCACCAAGCTGTGGGGGCTGACCGGCGCCGGCGCGCTGAAGATGACCACGATCTCGCACCACGACTGGATCATCGCCGCGGTGCGGGGGTTCCTCCTCTTCGGCCTCCTGCGCCTCGTCTACGTGATCAAGCGCCCGCTCTGGCTCGTGCTGGCGGGCATCTTCGTCCTCGCCGACCTCGGGCCGGTGATGAATAGCGTCAATCCGCGCATGCCGGCGCGCTTCTTTCTCGAAGAGCCGGCCGCGGTGCGGCAGCTGAATCCGAACCGCCACGCCTACCGCATCTTTCACGAAGCCGACTGGTACGGGCGCGAGCCGATCGCCCGCGACTACTTTTCGGCCGGCAGCTCCGTCTACTGGATCGTGCGCAACGGCCTGATGCCGATGATCCCGGCCGGCCATCAGCTGCAGATGGTCATCGACCGCGACTACGACAAGACCGCGCTCCTGCCGACGCTCGATCTCATCGACTCGGTCTGGGACGTGAAGCGCTACGGCCGCAAGGACTGGTGGCGGCCGTTCGCGGCGATGTCGAACATGTGGTATCGCGGCAACTACCGCCGCTTCGCCGACGAGAAGAAGCGGACGCGCGGCGATCTCACCAGATCGCTGCCGATCGCCTTCGAGGAGATCAAGGAGCACTACCCGCGCTACTACTTCGCCGAGCAGGTCGTGACCATCCGCGACCGCCGCGACTTCGTCGACAAGCTGCACGTGCCGGGTCGCTATCCGCTCACCACCGCGTTCGTGAAGGCCCCCGCGTTCACGCCCGCGCACGGCGTCGTCACCGGCATGCGCGAGACCGCCAACACCGCGGTCATCGACGTCGAGGCCACGGGAAAATCTTTCCTGGTGATGAGCGTGACGCCGCACAAGTACTGGAAGGTCACGATCGACGGAAAGCGCGTCGAGCCGGTCATCACCAACATCGGCTACCAGGGCGTGGTCGTGCCGGCGGGGCGGCATCGCGTGGCGATGCGGTATCGCAACGATCTCGCCGCGAACGCGCTGATCGTGTCGATCGCCGTTACGATTCTCCTGCTCTGGGGGGCGGGCGTCCCGCCCGCCCGCGGCGGGCAGGATGCCCGCCCCCCTTCTCTGCCATGATCACCCGGCGGCACCGCAACGAACGCATCGCCGCGGCGATCGTGATCGCCGTCCTCGCCGTCCTCGTCGTCGTCTTCATCCGCTGGAACCGCGAGGAAGAGAAGGCGCTGCGCCGCGACATCCGCTACATCCCGAAGAAAGAAACGATCACGCCGGAGATCCTCCTCCTCCGCGACTACATCCGCATCGACACGACCACGCGCGAAGGCGTCGCCAAAGGCGCGCGCTGGCTCGCGGAGCTCCTCACGCAAAACGGCCTGAAGCCGGAGCTCATCGAATCGGCGCCGGGGCGATGGAACGTCTATGTGCGCGTCCGAGGAAAGCAGCGCGGCGGCGGACTGCTGCTCGCCAATCACATCGACGTCGTCCCCGCGAATCCCGCGCAGTGGGCGCATCCGCCGTTCGCCGGCGAGATCCATCTCAACCAACTGTGGGGACGCGGCGCGCAGGACATGAAGGCGATCGCGCTCTGCGAGCTCTTCGCGCTCGCGGCGGTGAACCGCGACGGACCGCCGGAGCACGACATCGCCTTTCTCGCCACCGGCGAAGAGGAGCACGGCAGCGCCGAGGGGATGCAGTGGCTGCTCGCGCACCGGCCGGATCTCTTCGAGGGACTCGACTACGCGATCACCGAGGGAGGGATCACCGAGGTCGTCAGCGAGCGGAGCTCGTATTTCGGGATCGAGATGGGGACGAAGCAGCGCGTCGAAGTGGTCCTGCGCGGCGAGAAGGAACGGCTGGCCGCGGCGCGGATGGCGCTCGAGCCGTTCATGACCTCGCGCGAGCGCTACCGCGTGCTGCCGGAAGTGCGCCGTTTCTTCCGCGACGTCTCGACCGCGCGCATCGGCATGAAGCCGATGCTCGAAGACATCGACGGTGCGATCGCGCGCGGCGAGGCGTGGCGTCTCGCGCTTCCCTACCGCGAGCTGATGCAGAACACGCTGCAGGTCTCCGCCCCCGAGCTGATCGACGGCCGCTGGCGCTCGTGGGTCCTGATGGTCAACCTTCCCGACGAGAATCCCGACGCCCGCGTGGCCTGGCTGAGAGACGTCGTCGCTCCTTACGGCCTCTCGCTCGAAGTGACGCAGAAGGAAGGGCCGGTGCCTTCATCGCGCGCCGATACGCCGCTCGCGGCCATCCTCGCCGACGAGGCCCGGACGTTCTATCGCGTGCACGCCGGCTCGGAGATTCTCTACTCCTCGCTCAGCGACTGCCGCTTCCTGCGCGCGCGCGGCATGCAGTGCTACGGCGTCTCCCCCTACCTCACCGACATCTCCCAGTCGCTCACGATTCACCATCCCGATGAGCGCATCCGGCTCGACTGGTTCATGAACGGGATCGAGTACCTGGAGCGGGCAGTAGGAAGGTGGGCAAAGCAGTAGTGACAAACTTTGTCAGATAGTGCGGGAAAGCGGCGTCAGTTTGCGTCAGCCGCGCGCGCGCTGAAAAACGTCAATCGACTGCCGGGCAACGACTTAGCGAAATCGCTACAAGCGGTATCCCGCTTGCCTTATTGCGCTCTCGGAAAAGGAGGGTACATGACGAAGAAGCAAAAGGGATTCACGCTCATCGAGCTGCTCATCGTCGTGGCGATCATCGGCATTCTCGCCGCCATCGCCATTCCGAACCTGCTCACGGCCATGCAGCGGTCGAAGCAGAAGCGCACGATGGCAGACATGCGCAGCATCGCCACGGCGTGGGAAGCGCGCGCCACGGACACGAACTCGTACAGCGCCGCCGGCGCGACGACCGGAGGTATCACCTACCTCGAGCCGAACGAGCTGATCACCGCGAACGTTCAGGGCTGGCTGGCGCCGACGTACATCAAGCGCTGCCCGGCGGCCGACGCGTGGGGCACGACCTTCGCGGTCGGGCACTCGCCGACGCAGTACTCGATCGAGTCGTACGGCAAGAACGGCTCGGACGACGCCGACTCGACCGTCGTCACGACGAAGTTCGACTGCGACATCATCTTCGCCGACGGCACGTTCGTGGAGTATCCGGAAGGCGTCCAGACACAGTAAACGCCACAGCTGGTATGACCGGGCGCACCACCCCACCGGGGGGTGCGCCCTTTTTCTGCAAATCGAAAGGACAGGAGCACGCGAATGCAGAGAGAGCGCGGCTTCACCCTCATTGAATTGCTGATCGTCGTCGCCATCATCGGGATTCTCGCGGCGATTGCGATCCCCAATTTGCTGACCGCCATGCAGCGGTCGAGACAGAAGCGGACCATGGCCGACATGCGCGCGATCGCCGTGGCCTGGGAGGAGCGCGCCGCGGACGTGAACAGCTACGCCGCCGCCGGCGCGGGAGTCTCCTGGCCGGCAACGACGGCCGGCGGCATCGACACGCTGGCGCTGCAGCTGCAGCCGACGTACATCCGCCGCCTGCCGACCGCCGACGCCTGGGGCACCAAGTTCGCCACCGGCGTCGGCTGCAACGACCAGTGCTATGCCATCGAGTCGTACGGCCGCGACGGCAGCAACGAGGCCGAGACGATGGGCGACATCATCCTCACCACGAAGTTCGACAACGACATCATCTACTCCAGCGGCTCGTTCGTGAAGTATCCCGAGGGCGTGCAGACGCAGTAGGGCGGTTCCGATCTGTCGAATCGCGGTTCCGATCTGTCCGATCGCGGTTCCGATCTGTCGGATCGCGGTTCCGATCTGTCGGATCTCGGCTCCGATCTGTCGGATCTCGGTTCCGATCTGTCCGATCTCGGTTCCGATCTGTCGGATCGCGGTTCCGATCTGTCGGATCGCGGTTCCGATCTGTCGAATCTCGGTTCCGGACTGTCCGATCTCGGTTCTGATCTGTCGAATCTCGGTTCCGATCTGTCGAATCTCGGTTCCGATGACTCGAATTGAGCTTTCGAAGGCTTCGATCGACCAATCAGACCGAAAGAGTTGTCAAGAGCCACCCCTGATGCTACATTAATAAGGCCATGCTCCACGAAGAGTTGAGGCGGGCGCGCGAGAAGGCTGGCTACAGCCAGGCCCAGCTCGCGGCGCTCTCCGGCATCCCCCGCAATCAGATCTCTCGCGCCGAGAAGGGCGAGAACATCACCCTGGACACGCTGCGCAAGATCGTCGTGCACCTGCCGGTCACGGAGCTGAACCTTCTCGATACGGTGAAGCTCTCCACCGACACCCTTCCGATCCACGACAAGATTTACGTGGGAGCGATGAACACGCTCCACAACGTTCTGAAGGGTCTCTCGGCAGCCCTCGAGCACACCCAGGACACGTTCGACGCCCTGCAGCAGTCGCGGAGCCGCGAGACCCCCGAGGAGGCGGACGCGCGAGGCGCGGAAGTCGACCCGTCGCTCGTCCTCAAGCAGATCGAAGGCACCCTGCACTCTCTCGACGAACGGCTCAAGCACACCGCGTAAGGTCTCGAACCTAGGCCGCTCAGCTGCGCGGAGCGCAGCGCCGCGTCAGCTGCAGTGGCGTTACACGCTCTTCTCTTGCAGCAATGGGTCACGCTCGCGTGCTCCGCGCGACCGATCGCGATCGTCGCGACCCCGCCAACGCACCCCTTCCACTCGTCGCCGAACCGGTTGCCTCCCGTAGCGCATGGCACGCAGTTTCGGCGCCGCAAAGCGTACAGCGGCGAATATGGCTGGAATGTCGATGGCACCGCCGCCGAACGCACCTGCTGCCAATTCGACCGCCGCCGGTGTGTTACCAGCCCGGAGAACAGCTGATGCCTCGACTGCCAAACTATATAGGCATCGGTATATCAATGATCACTCGCTCGGGCTATGTCCGAACTGGCGAACCAAGGGTAGGGAAAATTGCTCCGCTGTCACTCCTATCAGAGAGGGAGGTTCTCATGCGTCTGTTCAAAAATGCAATCGTATTACTCGTCCTCTTGATGCTTGGCGGTTGCGCGGAATGCTTTCCGAACCCTTCTCCCGCACCATTCACTCTTTCGAATTCGCGGATCACTTATGTTAGCCGCTGAGTTGGCCATAAACATATGCGATTTGCGATTGCTCTGCTGGTTCTATTCAGCGCGGCGCATCATGCCACTGCGGTATGCCTCTTCGAAGGCGCGTTAATCGGAGCTTTGCACAAGGCCGCCGGCACGCCTGACGACAGCCGGCTAGCCGGTTTCGCCCCAATCGAGAGAATCACGGTTCTAGCCGCCGACGGAACGAAGCTCAGAGGCTTTATGCTACCGGCAGCGACCCCGGGACCGCGACGTACATTACTTGTGGCTCAAGGTGACGCGATGCTCGCCGACCAGATGCTTCCACTGCTGCAGCGATTTCGGAACGCAGGGTTTGATACGTTAGTCTTCGATTTTAGGGGGTTCGGCCGAAGCGATGGAGCGTCCTCAATTGCGGCGATCGCCAGTGACTACGAAGACATCATTCAGCACATCAGACGTGCTTATCCGGGGCCGCGATATTACTATGCCATCTCGGGTGGCGGTGTGGTGCTAATGCACGCGTTGCGAGTTGATCCGGAGCATGCTGGGGTCGTGATTGATGCTACCCCAACAAGGCTTCCGATCTTTTGCAGGAAGAGTTACTACCCGATCGAAAACGTCCCAGCATCAGCATCCCACATCTTGCTGATCCAGGGAAGACGTGACGAGGCGGTTCCACCTCAGGATAGTGATCGACTAGCAAAGAAGATCCGCGACCGCAAAGGGAAGAGTGTCGTACTAGATGTCGACCATCCCGTTCCAGTACCTGGGGCGGACCTAAACGCAAGAGTCAGTGCCACTCTGGCATTCTTCGAGGGATTATGACCGAGGCGCAGTCTATTCAAGCGAGAGTTGCGTTTACGTGTATTCTCGGTGTTATTGCTGGTCAGTTTCTTGCGGCCGCCCGTGCTACCCAGGACGATAATTTTCCAGTGCTGGCCTGGCTTGCGTACGCCGTAACATGCGGGATGATTTTGCAGACCACCACTGTCACGCGGGTTCAGCTGGCATTAGCATCCGCGGCGTCACCCACGTGTATGGCGGCAACGATTGCATTCCTGATCTTTCAGCGAGGTCAGGCATTCATCACTAGCGTACAAGTGAAGAGTTCAGACCAAGAGATGGTGCTCGCGATCACCGGCCTGCTATGGGTCGTTTCATACCTTGGGATCTGGCTCTTTTCGTTCGCTCATAGCTATATATTGTGGCTTATCAAACAATTTGTCGCCATTTCAGACGAAATGCTCGGCAAGATCGATGTCCGTCTGAAGTGGGCTGCTGGCGTTCTCACTAGTGTTGCCTTCTTAGCGAAGAAACTTATGCCTTAGAGCGACTCCCGGAGCTCGTCCGGGCCGCCCAACTTGAGCCAGTAGCCGACCCGGCCCCGGCAAGCTAGGCGCCTACGTAATGCTCCTGGGTGGCGGCACAGGTTCGCACTGGGTTCGACGTAGGTGAATCGACGAACGTTGGGCTGACGCTTATCGTCGACGCTTCGCGCCGTTTAGCGATCATCGCGTGATTAGTCTTGTAGAGTCGGCTTGCGTCCCCCCCTTCGCCGCCACAGCAGCCTGGAATTCCGTGCCACGACCAGCAAGACGCGCCGCCCCACGCGCAGCTGTGTTCCCGCCTTCGCATTCACCCACCGCCCGCGGCAGACCGAGCGCACAACTGCCTTCATTCCCTCCCGACGCAAGCTCGTCGCGACCCTGAGTTCACGCGACGCCACCTCCGCGCATCGACCTCACCACGCGTCCCGCTGAAGCAAAACTACGGAAACCAGATTGATGCGCTGCCGCGCCGATGCGGCGGCTTCCCCTCTCGGTGGATACTCGCTTCGCACCGTCGTAAACTACTGTTGGTGACGAGGGCACGTGAACTCTTTGAATTGCTCCGCTCCGGCGGTGAATCAGCCCTTGACGGGCTGATCGCCGACTTTCAGGCCGAGAATCTGTGGCTGGATTTCAAGCGATCGGCGGATGCCGGTTCCGCTACGAGACTACACCAGAGCGACCGTGAAAACTTTGCGAAGGCGATATCGGGTTTTGCGAACTCTGACGGCGGCATAATTGTCTGGGGCATCGATTGTCGGCGGGATGTCGCAACGGGCGCCGATCTGCCCTCCGACCGGTACCCGATTCAACAACCACACCGTTTCGTCAGTTGGCTTGAGAATGCCGTTTCGGCATGCGTCACGCCAGCGGCTGGCGGCATTGAGCATGCTATAATTTCGCTCGACACCAAGACAGGATTCGTGGTAACGCTTGTGCCTTCGAGCACGACCGCGCCGCATCAGAGTATCCAACCACCGACCAAACTTCAGTACTACATGCGTGCGGGATCAAACTTTGTTCCCGTGCCCCACGCGGTGCTCGCTGGCATGTTCGGCCGCCGACCCCAACCAAGGCTGTTCACGTTCTACGAAGGCAAACCGTCCCTTGTTTCCAACAGCAACGTTCTTGAATTGGATTTTGCCATCCGCCTCATGAATACAGGCCCTGCCCCAGCGATCGACCCTTATCTCAGCCTCCGGATCGTTGTACCCCCGCCGAACTGCAGACTCGCTTTCGAACCGAATCCCGCTCCGTATTGGGTTGCCCATGAGGCATTTGGAATCTATTTCAACGTAACCGCGGTGCCAAACTTCCGACTCGCGCCTTATACACCGGCGCGGCCGATCGCATTCAAGTTGCAGTTCGCACCGCCATTCCAGAACGCTTACGTGTTCGAAATGCATTTCGGTGCACAAGACGCGGCACCGTCGCATATTTTGCTCGAAATGTCACGCGACGAACTTGAATTCGCCTATTTTAGGTCCGTTGATCTTCTCAAGGAGAGTACATGGCAGGACGCGATTGAGAGAATCTTTCCTATGTTCGTCGGTCAGAAGGGCGACGCGGCCGAAACTAACACCTAACTAACTAACCCGCCACCTGAGCGTTAAACTTCAACCATTCCTCAACCTGAACAACATAATCGTTGAACGTCAGCTCGTTCGGTCGAAGCTTGAGCCGTTCGCACATAGCGGGCAACTCGGCGCGAAACAACTCATACCGCGTGGCTATGGTCGCGCCTCCGGGAATCCGTATCGCCCTGGGCGTGGCGTTGCTGAGCCAATCCCTGACGGCGCGGACTGCTTTACGAGGTTCGCCGCCATGAGCAGCGATGTCTTGACCGGCAATATCCGAGATGAACTTCTGGAAGCGGTAACGTTCCGTATCCAGAATCAGACAGGTTTTCTGTTTCTGTTCGGCGCGGCCATATCGCTTGGCTCCAAGAAACAACCCCAGTTCGAGTGGCATATTGAACCGGGGGAGGCCGGTCGTGACGTCAGGCTCAGTTCGAGAGATGTCATGAAGCCCGAATCTGCAAGAGGCGATGATGTTCGTAATCTTTTCGATCCGCACCTGGCTTCCGTCATCGATCTCCAGGGCCGAGCGCGCGATGTAGCCGGAATCATGAACCGCGAAGACGATCGACTCGAATAGAGGTCGATACGCTTCATCGAACGGGCAGTGCAGGAAGACGCTGTGCTCGTAACCCGGACCAACCATCTACTTCGGTGCGGTGGCCGGCGAGCTGCGCGCTGACTTCCGGACGAACCGGCCGGTGCGGGCGCTTCGCATCAGCGTGACTGCTCTTACGGCGGAAGCGACGTCGCGACGTTTGACGCTGGCAGCGCGGGACGCGGTTCGAATCCGCCGAAGTGTCGTCGTCACGCCTTGATTCTACCCGATTTCAATACTTCTCTATTCCTCATCTGTAACGATCTCGCACGGTCTCGTCGCTTGGTGATCCACGTGCTAGGCTTCATGGCACGGAGGGAATGCTTGAGCGAACCGACGAGTGATCCTGTCTCCCCGTTCGACATCACGCCGGAAGAAGACCTGCGGCTGCGCATCCGCGCCAACCAACTCGTACCGTCTCCGGCAATTGCGCCGGCGGGATCTTTCGACGATTTCGTGCGTCAATTGATGATCCCTTCCACGGTTCTGGAGCTGGCGCGCAAGGCCTCGACCATCCATTTCTCATCCTGGGAAGCGGAAGCCATTCGGGTGAGCCTCAGAGACGGCATCCTCAAGAAAATCATCGACGAGAAGTATGCGAAAGATGCCTCGCATCCCGCATACATCCGCGTGGCCTGTACGGGCAAAGGGGATTACGACCATTTGTCTGCATACCAGGCGACGGCGAACGAGCCGGAGCACGAGGGCGATTTCGGCTCACCGGTCGTTCTCGAGATCTGGCCGGGTCAGCACTACTCCCCGATTCACTCGCATGGGAGCACGGTCGGGATCATCTATTGTCTGACCGGCCAGATTGACGTGATGCTGTATGGATCGCTGCGGTGGGACGCCGAGAAGGTCGCCTTACTGACGCTTTCGCCGGGCCAATGCGCCTGGCTGTCGGACACGCAGTTCCCGGTGCACAAGGTGTTCTGCCCGATGAGCAAGGGGAACTTCGCGGCCACATTCCACGTCTATCTCAATCGCGACGAACTGCCTTTGCTGAAAGCCACTCCCAAGCCTGACACCCGCGATCAGTTCGAGTTTGTGGACGAGGCGCAACCGCATGAACTGAAGGCCTTCGCCACCTACTCCGATCTGTCGTGGACCATCCTGCGCCGGGAGCTGGCAGAAATCGCGGCTCGAATCGGTATGTGACGGGTCAGCGATGTTCGAACCGGCGTTGCAGCGTGATGCAAAGGGCGGTGACAGTGTGGTGATCGAGATCGCCGTCGATGCGCACGATGTCGCCCTTCAGCAGGTCGCGCGCGCACATGCGGCGGCCGTCCAGGGTGGGCACGCGCAGCCCCGCCCGCGCAACGATGTCGTACGGCTGCCGGATCAGGTGGAGCAAGACGGCGTCGCCGTCGACGTCGTCCCCGTGGTCGAGGTGAGCGGCCGTCACCTCGCGAATCTGCGACTCGATGATGATCGGATTCTGGGCCTTCGTCGCCGCGCCGGGACAGTCTTCGCCGAAAGCGGACGTTGCCACGAGAAGCATCAAGCCGGAGAGAATCGAGCCGAAGTCACGTGCAGTCATGGCCTTGCATCTCCTTATGCGTCCACCGTGTAGCCCGGATATCGCAACCGTCATGCCGAGCGCACGAGGAAGGGGCCGGGCTTTGGAGCCGCGACCGCGCGACTATCGCCATGGAAAGAAGAGAAGCCGTGCAAGCTCGACGGGCAGAACCTTTGTCACTTGATCGAACGGCCGCGCCGACGATACGACGCCAGTTCTCATGATCAACTGGTGTGCGTAACGCTCGCCTAGGCGTCATAAATCCTGGGGCGGAAAAGCAGAAAATCTGGTGACGGTCGTTCACTTCCCATTGCTCTCCACCCCCTCTCGGCGCCGCGACAGTCGCGAGCAACGGATCAAGGGCACATGAACGTAATTCAGGTAGGGAATCGCCTCTGCGACGACACTCCTTGACAAAGACTCGCGAAAGGAAAGCGAATGGCAAAGAAACGCATCATATATTCGTGTCCCAAGCATCCCAACCGAGCCCTGTTCGTCGAGGAGTACCATCCAGGCTTCGGTCGGCCAGATCATCGGCCGGAGAAAACTTTGGGTTATGTAATCTTGAACGACACGATCGAAGAACCACGGCTATGTCCAGACTGCCCGGGTATTCCATATTTTAGACGCGAGTGTTCTGAGCGAGAAGAGGTGGCCAATGAGTAACGATGTATTCGCTCTGCGCGCACAAACTGTACTGGAAGCTTATGTTGACTGGATCAAGTCGGAATTCAAGGTCGGTTCGGCACAACGTCAGGAGTTCGGTCGATTCGCATTCAATGTGACCGCAGGTACAATCGGTGTGATCTTCACGGTAGCGAAATTTGCCGAGCGCACACAACTTGGCGCCTTCGGCGGATTGGGCCTGTCGCTATTGTTTATTGGGACCGTTGTGGCTCTTGTCATGGCCATCCCGCCATTGCGAGATGTCGACGACGAAACTAACATCGCTGAACTGCATAGATCTACAGTGAAATCGTTTCGGAGGCTTGCGTGGTATTGGTTCGTGATCTGGCTTGCCGGTGCCGTTGCAGGCGCAGTCGATCTAGTCTCCACGTGACTGCTGAATGCGGTGCCTGGTGCACTACGGTTTGAGCTCAAGAGGCCACCTCACGCGACGCCGTGACCAACGCGATCGAAGCGTGCCGGCTTCGATGTGCATCAACTCGCCGGCGTTCCCTCTCGTAACGCACCGGTACCGCCATCAGTTCGCGCTTGCGCAGCCGGTTCAAGGCCCGTCGCCAGGCAGATTCGTCCCGCGCCCGAATGACTCACTTCCACCAGCTCGGCGATCTGTCGCAGTGTGCGCCACTGCCTCCGCAGCTCCAGACTCGCTCCGGAGCTCGCCGCAGCTTTAAGCGACGAATGTTCGGCTGACCGTTACGGTCGTCGATCTGCAGCGTGTTGCTATACGTGAACATAAATCGCTATTCTGCTGCACATGCGTCGAGTGAGGCAAAAGAAGGCCACCGCTGCACCTAAAGGCGCTCATGAAGAGCCGATTCGCGACGGTATCCGAGTCGTCCATTTGGACAACTGGAACTGTTTCGACGACTACATAACTCAACGAATGCTAGATCGACGGCAATTCATCTGGCGTGGTCATGCATCCGACCGTTGGCTCCTCGAGTCAACGTTGGATCGGCTGCTGCGGAATCTGGGCAAGCTAAAACACAAGACAGTTCGGAATGAACATCTAGAACGCTACAGATACTCAACGCGTGGCCGGCGCGGAGTAAATCCTCCAAAGCTCGAGACAGAAAACGAGTGGTGGGCGCTAGGTCAGCATTTCGGTCTGGCTACACCGCTCCTCGACTTCACCGCTTCACCATATGTCGCTGCATATTTCGCGTTCTATCCGGAAGAAAGCGATGGTGCTGACCGGCGCGCTGTCTTCGGCGTCTCGCGCATTTCCGTTAGAGTGGGTAACGAAACCATCTTGGAGGACTGGAAGGGAACAGGACGAGCGCCGATCGTAGAACTTGTGGAGCCACTTAGTGACGAAAACCCTCGTCTGGTAAGCCAAGGCGGACTTTTTACGAGATCTCCAGACGGCGTCGACCTGGAGTCATGGTTTCGTCAACAGTTCGCCGGAGATACCAGCACGATGCGGCTCGTGAAGATCACTATTCCTAGCGCTGACCGTGAATTGGCGCTTCGCAACCTAAATCGTATGAATATCAATCATTTATCGCTCTTTCCGGACCTCTATGGCGCATCGCGTTTCACAAATCTTGACTTACTAATAAAGAAATACTAGGCATCCAGAGCTGTCAACTTCCTAGTGAGGCGGGCGGCACGCCGGCCCCGGCCGCGAGAATTTCCCGAAGACGGGCCACCGCCGTAGAATGATTGCGCGGCGTTGCCTGATGTGTACCAAAAATATGACCACCGAAAGAACCATTGCACGCCGCGTTCACTCAATAATTCTTCGAATTTGGATCGGCGTATTTTTTGTAGGGGTCGGCATGTTCGTGCTGGGCGAGCTCCTGGCGGCTCGCCTGCTGTAGATTCTGGCCCGGGAGGCTGCACAGTGGCTGGCGCGGGGTGGCGTCGCAGCATCGATAGTCGCTTTTCCCATGGGTGTCATTTCATGGTTTCAACGGGAAACGACCAAATACGACACATTCGCGCAGCAGCGCCTTCCCCGTCACTATCGCATCGCGGCGTGGTCGCTCGTCACGATCACCGTCGTCGCCTTCTCGATCCTCATCTGGTACACGCTCTCGCACGGTCTCGGCGCTTGGTGATCCTCTGCGAGCGATCGTAGAATCGAATTCGATTGCGACGCTCGAGACCCTTCCTTGCCACCCTTCTATTACTGACAGGTGCCTGCGCCGGAACGGCGGTCCAGACTCATGACCGCATGGAGGGCGTGACGCTCACCTTCGATCATCTCGGAGGTGCCGTCGATCCGCTCGAGCAACGGTTCGCGGAACCGGGGCGGATCGCCGCGGCGCGGACGCCCGGGAAGAACCCGTGGCTTCGCCTCACCAACCACTCCACCCGCGTCATCAGCTTTCGCACGTTCAGCACCTATCTCAAGCAACCGGTGGAGTGGTTCGACCTCGGGAACGGCAACAAGGTGATCGCTCTCGAAGACAACATGGAGATCGCCTTGCCGGCCGGCGTCGAGAGCCGGCGAGGGTCACGCATTTACCTGGGCTTTGGCGGCGACATGTTCTGGATCTCGCATCTTCCGCCCGGCAGGTCGGTCGTGTTCAGTGTTCCGCCGGCGGCGTTGAAGCGTCACCGCAAGGTCTTCGTCGAGTTTGACGACGCTGTCACTCCAGGGCGGAGCTATCGGGTGTATTTAGAGTGATCACGATATGAGCCTGCACATCGGCATCGTCGCCCATAGTGCGGAGGGCGCGACACTCTGCTACCGCACGATGTGGCTGGAGGGGATTCGCCGCCTCGGCCCGCACAATCATCCTGAGATCACGCTGACCGGCATCGCCATGCATCACACGCTCGCGGCCTGGGAGAGCGGCGACCTGCAGACCGTGCGCCGCGTACTCGTGGGGACGGCGGGCAAGCTCGCCGCCGCCGGCGCCGATTTCTTCGTGCTTCCCGACAACACGGCGCACATCGCGCTGGAGACGCCCGGCGACGCGTTTCCGCTGCCGTGTCTCCATATCGCCGAGGTGGTCGCCGAGCAGGCGATGCGCGACGGCCGCAGGCGGATCGCGGTGCTCGGGACTGAGTGGACGATGATGGGGCCGGTGTATCGCGGCGCGTTCGGCCGGCGCGGGATCGAGTTCGAAGTGCCCGGCGAGGCAGATCGCCGGATGATTCACAGGGTCATCTTCGACGAGCTGTGCCTCGGCATCTTCCGCGACGAATCGCGGGCGGATTACGTTCGCGTCATTCAGGAGTTGGCCGGCCGCGGATGCGATGCGGTCGCACTGGTCTGTACCGAGATCCCCTTGCTGATCACACCGGACGTCTCCCCGCTTCCGGTGCTCGACTCCACGCGCATGCTCGCCGTCGCCGCGGTGGAAGTGGCGCTGGGTGAGCGCCCATTGCCGCGCTGGCGCGGCGGACCGATCGCGTGACCTACGGCGCTTCCCGAGGCGACATCATCCTCACGTCGAGATTCGATCGCGACATCATCTACATCTACTCGCTGCGCCAACTGCCGACTCGACACGCAGTAAAGTTAAAATGCTCATGTGTCTGAAATCAGTCGGTTCTTCGGAATCGTCATCGCCATGTACCACCGCGAGCACGAGCCCGCCCACTTTCATGCACGGTACGGTGGACACAAAGTAACCGTTCGAATCGCGGACGGCTACATCGAAGGAAGGTTTCCGCCTCGGGCACAAGCACTCGTTTTAGAATGGTGGAATCTTCATCGTGAAGAACTCGCTGAGAACTGGCGTTTGGCGAGGGAGTTGAAAGAACTACGGTCAGTTCCTCCGTTGGAGTAACCATGCAGGATGTCATCGAAGCTCGTTATGTGAATCGATATACGATTTGGTTGAGGTTTGAGGACGGTACAGATGGCGAGATCGATCTGTCGGCGGAGCTGCATGGTGAGGTTTTCGAGCCTCTCCAGGACCCGGCATTCTTCAAGCAATTCCGCGTCAATCCTGACACCGGCACCATCGAATGGCCGAACCGCGCCGATTTTGCGCCGGAGTTTCTATATGAAAAGGTGCGCGTAACCGCATGACCTACGCGCCCAGCTTCTCCCGCAGAGTCGCATTCATGCTCGCGTAGAACCGCTCGTGGGCGGCGTGGGCTTCGCGGTAGATCTGCGGGAATTGCGGGAGGTCCTTTTTTGCGACGACGAGGTTGACGCCGTAGAGGAACGCGGCGTTGCCGTCGAGGGTGCGCAGGCCGTCGGCGACCAGGATGACGAACGACTTGCGGCGGTCGGCGGGGACGAGCGAGATGATCGCGCCCATCGCATCGAGCGGCGGCGGGGTGATCTGCGCGGGGTTGAGGAGTACCACGTACGGGAACTCCTGCAGATAGTACTCGCGCGCCTTCGCCGCCTCGGGTTGATACACCGGGAGGAACCCGACCAGCTTCGCGGCCTGGCGGAGCGCGGGGTCGTCCGCGCCGACGATCAGGGCCTTCTCGCCGAACTCGTTCTCGTGATCTTCCTGGTCGGGCGCGGATGCAGGCGCGGGCGCGGGCGCAGGCGCGTCCTGGGGGTTGCGTCCGTCCACCGTGACGCTGGCCTTGCAGGCCGGGCAGGGAAACGTCACCACGCGCGGCCCGACCTTGGTCTCGTCGATCGTGATCGCCTTGTGGCAGTTCGAGCAGCTGACCCTGATCATGGCTCGAGCATGGAGAGCATCGACTCTCCCTCCTGCAATTGCTGTCCTTCCGGCTCCTGGGTCATGCGCAGCGCGAGGTTGGTCGGATTCGTCGCGTAGGCCATGGCCGTCTCTTTCGTGATGATCCGCTGCTGCCACAGCTTCTCGATCTCGTCGTCGAAGGTCTGCATGCCGTCGACGCTGCCGTCGTGCATGGCGTCGATGAGCGAGCGCCCCTCCGACTCGCCGCGCAGCACGTAGTCGCGCGTGCGCATGGTCGACTTGAGGATCTCCAGCGCGGCGATGCGCCCGCCGCCGATCTTCGGCAGCAGCCGCTGCGAGATCACGTAGCGGAACGACTGCGAGAAGCGCGTGCGGATCTGCGACTCCTGGTCTTTCGGGAAGACGCCGACGATGCGGTCGATGGTCTTGGCGGCGTCGATGGTGTGCAGCGTGGAGAGCACGAGGTGTCCGGTCTCCGCGGCTTCCATGGCGATCTCGATGGTCTCGACGTCGCGCATCTCACCGATGAGGATGACCTTCGGCGCCTGCCGCAGCGCGGCCCGCAGCGCCAGCGAGAAGGTCTTCGTGTCCGCGCCGACCTCGCGCTGGTTCACGGTCGACTTGATGTGCTTGTGCATGTACTCGACCGGGTCTTCGATGGTGATGATGTGGTACGCGTTCTCCTGGTTGATCTGATGGATGATCGCCGCGAGCGTGGTCGACTTGCCGGAGCCGGTCGGACCGGTGACGAGCACGATGCCGTTCTTGAGCTTCGCCACGTTGTGCACTTCCCTCGGCATGTGCAGCGCCTCCAGCGACGGCACGCCCTCGGGGATGACCCGCAGCACGATCGCGTACGTGCCGCGCTGCGCGAACACGTTCACGCGGAAGCGCGTCTTCTGGGGGATCGAGTACGAGAGGTCGACGCTGCCGTTCGCGAGGAGGATCCGCGTGAGCTCGCGGTCGCCGCGCAGCATGTGCAGCGCGATGGTCTCGGTCTGGAACGGCGTGAGGCGCGGGAGGCCGGGAAAGTTGACCGGCACCAGCACCCCGTCGATCTCCACCTGCGGCGGCCTGCCGACCGAGAAGTTCAGGTCGGAGACCCGCTCCGAGATCTTGAGCATCGCCTCGAGGATCGCGTCGAGGTTGAAGTTTTTCATGTGCGCACCGTCAGAGGGTGGACATTGTAGTGCGGGCCGAGGCTAGGGACAGTCGGCGAGGCCGGCCATCGGAAGCTGGAAGGCCCAGAAGGCCGCGTAGAGGTTCTTGAGCGTGTCCGCGAACGAGACGCCCTTGCCGTCGTCGCTGTCGCTCATGTCGACGGCCCTCTCCACGCCGCATATCGTCATCGGCTCCGCCTTCGCCCCAGGATTGATGGCCCGCATCATGGCCGCGTCTCCGTACAGCGGCCGGCCGCCGACGGCGACGGCCAGGATGTCGGCGTGCGCCGCGTAGATCAGGCTTTCGTACGGGTCGGTCCGCGTCCCGCGGCGCACCACGACGTAGTCCGCGACGAGTCCCTGCTCGAGGCGTCCGATCTTCGCGTCGAGCCGGGCCAGCTTTGCCGCGTTCGCGGTGGCCATCTGCACGAGCTCGCGCGCGGTGAAGACCTTCGGGAACTGCTGGTCGCTCCAGAGCGCGGCGTAGCGAAGCTCGGCGAGCATGCCGCTGCTGCCCGACGGCGACCAGTCGGGCGCGATGGCCATCAGCACGTTGTTTCTCTTCGCCGCGGCGACGTCGGCGGTCTTGCCATAGAGCTCGATGTTGCTGCGCGGCGACCAGACCATGCCCACGCCGTTCACGGCCAGCTCGGCGAAGTCTTTCTCGACGAGCGGGACGCCGTGAATGATGACGAACCCTTTGGTCAGGAAGCCGTGCGCGCGCGCCATCCGCAGCTCGCGCGCCGCCGAGGGGTCGATCCCTTCGGAGAGATGCGCCAGGACGGCCTTGCCGTCGGCGAGAGCCTTCCGCACGATCGCCTCATCCTCGGCTTTGAGCTCCATCGGAAAAATGCGGTACTCCACCGCCGGCTCTTTCGCGGGATCGGCGGGAAAGAGCGCGGAGAACGCGTCGAGATTGCGCGCCATCCCGCGCACGCACTTGTCGAGGAAGAGACCTCCGGTCGTGCTGGTGGCTCCCCAGACCAGCGCCTTCACCTCGCCGAACCGCTCCAGATCGCACGACGCCAGCGACCGGACCTTCTGTTGCGGCCCGCTGAGGTTCACCGCGTACGAGTCCATGGCCTGCCACTCGTAGCGGTTCTTCGCCAGCGGAGGCGACCAGCGCGGATGCGCGTTCCAGGTCAGGTGATTGTGGAGGTCGATGAGGCCGGGATAGATGAACCCGTTCGTCTCGATCTCCCGCGCGCCCTCGGGGATCGCAACGTTCGCCCCCACCGCGGCGATGATGCCGTCGGTGACGACCACGACGCCGTTCTCGATGACGTCGCCCGGCGTGACCACCGTGCCGCGAAGGGCGTACGTATTGGCGTAACCGGACGAGCAGACGAACAGAAAGGCCAGGACTAGCTGCAAGTGGACCAGCCGCAAGCTGTTTCTCATCTCGATGCTTCCTCCGACAGAATACACTCCGTGTCTTTCATCGGCATCGACCTCGGCGCGCGGAGGATCGGGATCGCGGTCAGCGACTCCGGGGTCATGGCCACGCCGCACTCGGTGCTGCGCAACGAGGGAGACGTGATCGCGAAGCTGGAGAGGCTGGCGCGGGAGCTGGAGGCGGAGACGTTCGTGGTGGGGCTGCCGAAGAGGATGCACGCGAGCGCGAGCGAGCAGAAGTTCCGCGATTTCGCCGACGCGCTGCGGCAGAGAACCTGCAAACAGGTCGTGCTCTGGGATGAGAGTCTCTCCACGGTCGAAGCGATGGAACAGCTGCGCGCAGCCGGGCGCAATCGGCGCGAGGCGCAGAAGGACATCGACATGCACGCGGCCGCGGTGATCCTCCAGTCGTATCTCGATGGGAGGACGTCATAGCCACGCGGCGCTCCTCGAAGCGCGGCTGCCGCAAGATCGCGCAGTCGCTGATGACCATCGGCGTCTTCGCCATCCTCCTGGGCCTGGGCGGCGGCTGGTTCGTCTGGCGCGCGCTGCGGACGCCGTACAAGGGCTTCAGCGAGCCGGCGAAACGCGTCGAGGTGAGGCGCGGCCAGCGCACGCAGTCGATCCTGCAGCAGCTGCACAAGGCCGGCGTGCTGCGCGACGAATGGATCCCGCTGGTCTACATGAAGCTCCTCCGTTCGCGCGACTCGGTGAAGGCCGGCGTCTACGAGTTCGACAAGCCGATGTCGCCGATCGACGTGATCGACAAGCTCGTGCGCGGCGACGTGGTGCTGCGGACGATCACGATCCGCGAGGGGCTCGACCGCTTCGCCGTCGCGAAGCTCTTCGCGGCCGAGGGACTCGGCACCGAGGAGGAGTGGAAGAAGGTCACCGGCGAGGCGGACCTCGTGCACGACATCGCGCCGGAAGCGGACTCGCTGGAGGGCTATCTCTTTCCCGATACCTACAAGTTCGATCCCGGCACTCCGGCGGCGACGATCGCCAAAGCCATGGTCGCGAATTTCCGCGCGCACTGGGGCGGCGAGCTGGCGCTGATCAGCAACGGCCTCAACGTGCATCAGACGGTGACGCTCGCGTCGATCGTGGAGACGGAGGCGCAGCAGCCGCAGGAGCGTCCGGTGGTGGCGTCGGTCTACCTGAACCGCATCCGCAAGCGCATGCTCCTCGGCGCCGATCCGACCGTGATCTACGCGCTCAAGCTCGCCGGCCGCTGGGACGGAAACATCCGCAAGGCCGACCTGCAGATCGACTCGCCCTACAACACCTATCGCAAGCCGGGCCTCCCCCCCGGCCCGATCGCCAATCCCGGTCTCGCCTCCCTGCGCGCCGCCGCCGCCCCCGCCACGACCCCCTACTACTACTTCGTCGCCCGCAACGACGGCTCGCACGTCTTCGCCACCAACGCCGCGGAGCACAATGCGAATGTGGAGAGGTGGCAGAGGCGGTATTTTCGGGAGCAGAGGCGCGCGAACGCGAGGTAGGTCACCCGGTCACCCAGTCACCCGGTTGCCCGGCAGGCAAGCGCCCTCTACCACCGGGTAACCGGGAGACCGGGTAACCATCATTTCTGGTATCCTCCCACCTTCCAAACTCCGGGGGGTCCACACGATGGCTGCGCGCAATAAGCCGTACGATCAGTTCGGTCCGTACATCCTTTTCAAGAAGCTTGAGACGGATTCGCTGGGTGAGCTCTGGCGCGCGGGGCGTGTGGAGGGGGGCCAGCTCGCCGGGACGGTGGCGCTGCGGCGGCTGAGCGGCGGGAATCGCGCGGAGATCGCGCGCAACGCGCAGGCGGTCTCGGAGCTCCTGCCGCAGCTGAGCGGCCACTCGTTCGCGCGCGACCAGGTCGTCGGCGTCCTCGACGGCGTTCCCTACGTCGCCTACAACTACGCCGGCGGGCGATCGCTGCGCCACATCGTCGACCGCGCGCGCGGCGGCAACGGCACGCCCCCGAATCCGCTGCCGATCGATCAGGCCATCGTCATCGCAGAGAAGATCGCGCTCTCGCTGGCGACCATTGCCGAGCTGCGCGACGGCTCGGGAACGCGCCTCTCGCACGGTGCGCTCATTCCGCAATTCATCTGGATCACCGACGACGGCGAGATCCGCGTCGCCGGACAGCAGCTCGGAGCGGGCCTCATGGCCTCGCTCAACGATCAGAAAGTCAGCGGCGACATCGCGCGCTACTTCGCCCCCGAGACGCGCAACGGCGCGGCCATCAAGAACGCCGACGTCTACTCGATGGGCGCGATCCTGTTCCTCCTGGTCACCGGACAGGAGCCGCCCGACGCGGCGACGGCGAGCGCGTTCGGCGCGGCGGTCCGCGCGGCGAAGACGATGAGCGGCACGCCGGTGCCCGACGACATCCGGGTGATCCTCGACAAGTCGTTCAACCTCGATCCCTCGATGCGCTACGCGTCGATGGGGGACATGAAGCAGGCCCTCTCCGCGCTCGCGCACGGCGGCAAGTACTCGGCGACGACGTTCAACCTCGCGTTCTATCTCAGCAACCTGCTGAAGAAGGAGATGGAGGGCGAGGCCGTCGATCGCGAGAAGGAGACCAAGGTCAACGTCGCGCCGTATCTCGAGTCGCCTAAGGCACCATCGGGTCCCGCGCCGGCCGCTCGCGTCATCGACGACACGCCGATGTTCACCGCGATTGACCGGCCGCAGAAGTCGAAGGCGCCGCTGGCGATCGCCGCGGTGATCGTCCTGGGCATCCTCGGCGCCGGCGCCTGGATGATGCTCAAGCCGAAGGCGTCCGCGCCGCAGACGAAGGTCGCCGCCGCCGCGACCGTGCCCGCGCCGGTGAAGCCGCTGGTGATCTCCGAGCCGGTCGTCGCCTCGGCGACCCCGCAAACCGGCACCGCGACGACGACGATGACCGATGCCGAGTCGCAGAAGAAGGCGTTCGAAGACGCGGTGAAGCAGAAGATGCAGGCCGAGATGATGAAACTGCAGACGCAGTTTCTCGATGAGCTGAAGCAGAAGCAGCCGAAGAACGCGCCCACCGCCGCGCCCGCGGTCATCCCCGCGCAGGTCGTGGCGTCGAACAACGACGATCGCGGCAATTCGCTCAGCGCGGCGCAGCTCGACCAGCAGCGGCGCGAGACCGCGGCTCCGTCGACGCCGGCTCCCGCGCCGGCACAGACGCAGGCCGTCACGCAGACGCAGGCTCCCGCGCCCGCGATTCAGCAGCCGCAGGTCGCCGCTCCGGCGCCGGTGCAGACCGGCGTGCGCGAGGGCGACGTCGTCGACGTCGGCGCGCTCGACTCGATTCCGAAGCCCCTCCGCCCGATCGCGCCGGTCTACCCGGCCATCGCGCGGCAGCAGCGCATCGCGGCCACGATCATCCTCACCGCGTTCATCTCCGAGACCGGACAGGTCACCGACGTCCGCGTGCTGCGCGGCGATCCGCGCTTCGGCCTGAACGACGCCGCGGTGCGGGCCATGCGCGGTACGCGCTTCTCGGTGCCGCAGAAAGACGGCAAGCGCGTGAAGACGTGGCTGCCGCAGACGATCGAGTTCCGGCCGTAGTCGGAGTGCTCAGTGGAGCGGCGGGCTCTCAGCCCGCCGAGTCACCGACACGACGAAGTAGCGGTCGCGCACGATTCCGGCGAGGTGCGCACGCTCGCGCGTGAAGTCGATCGCGCCCGGTCCCTCGCGAACGATCAGTGCGCGCTGGTGCGGCCGCAGGAAAGCCAGGTCGTGGAACTCGCGTAGCAGCAGCGAGGCGTGCGCGCCGAGGCGCGAGTCGACGTAGACGTCCTGACCGCGGATCGACTCGATCGCCGCGACCGGCGGCGAGACGGTGCGATGCACGATCATCAGCGCCGGCCAGGTCCAGACGATCATCAGCGCCACCACCGCCGCCAGCACCACCGCGCGCGCCTTCCGCATCGCCTCGATCCCCTCGGCGGCGAGGATCGCGAACATCGGCATGTAGGCGATCGAGAAACGGCTCGCGCTGTGGAAGTCGAGGTAGAGCCAGGCGAAGATCAGAAACGGCCCGAAGATCGCGAGGACGACCCACTTTCGCCGTAACACTCCGATCAGCGCGAGGAGCGTGATGGCGATGTTGATCGCCGGCGCGCGGAAGGGGCGAACGAAGAAATCATCCGCGACGCGGAACAGCGACGGACGGATCGGGCTCAGGAACGAGTCTGTCTCGCGGATGTACCGCGCGTGCTCCGACAGCGCATCGCGATACGCGCCCCATCCATCGCTCGCCATCGCCGCGCCGCCGTAGCTGGCGATGACGATCATTGCGGTGATCGCACCACCAATCACTGCATCTCTACGCCGTGCGCGGAATGCCAGCAGGAACGGCACGAACGCAATCAACAGATTCTGCGGACGGATGCCGGCCGCGACCCCGGTGACAATCGCGCCCGCGATCAACGCGCGCGTGCTTTCGCGTCCGCGCAGCAGCAGGGTGCACGCGGCGAGCGAGAGCACCAGCGACGGCACGTCGCTGAACGCCGTGCCGCCGTACAGCCAGACGTTCGGCATGAACGCGAGCAGCAGACCGCTCGCCGCGGCAACGAAGGGCGACGCGCGCAGCTCGCGCGCGAGAAAGTACGCGGCCGGAAACACGAACAGCGACGACACGAAGACGATCGCCTGCAGCGCGTGAAACTCGTCGTGTCCTGGGAGGAGCTTGACCATTCCTTTCGCAAGTGCGATGAACAGCGGAAACCCGGGCGGGTGCGGATGATAGAGGCCGACGTCGTAGTCGCGCACCGCGAGCGCGAACAGCGCCTCGTCCCAGTCCCACAGCGTGCGCGAAAGCGCCGGCCAGCGCGTGATCGCCACGGCCAGCGACGCCAGCCAGACTACTGTGCGCTCGCGGCGGTCCATGACAGCGCATCCAGGCGCAGGCCGAGGTCGCGCGAGTCGTCGGACCCGCCGCGCTTCGCGGGATTCACGGTTCCGCTGGTGAGAATGCGAAGCTCGTTCGGCGCGCCGGTGCGCGACGGCACGGTCCACGTCTTGTCGAAGTTGGACGTGGTCGCCGTGAAGCGCTCGAGCGTCGCGCCGTTGAATCGCACTTCGAGCGCCGGCGGCGACGAGAGCCCGTCGAGCGGCACGTAGGCGCGCATCCGCAGTTTCCCGTTGCCTTTCAGCACCGGCAGTTTCGTGACCGACTCCCCGCCCATCCAGCGGAACGCTCCCTCATCGCCGTGCCACCCTTCACCGAAGACGACGACCGACGAGGCCCGGCCCACCGAGGCTTCGAAGTTGCGGCGGCGCATGATTCTCCAGAGCGTCTTGTGCGGCCAGACGAAGTTGTGCGCGCCGGGCACAACTTTCAGATCGACGATCCAGGCATCGCCGGAGAGCAGCGAAATCTGCTCCGGCTCGTCGTAGTAAACGGTGTTCGGCCGGTCGCCCAGGAGGAAATGCGCCTGCGGCTCGATGCCGCCGTGTACGAACAGCAGTTCGCCCGGCTTTGCGTTGCGGATCACCCACTGCAGCGCTCCGACCAGCGGCGCGTCGCTCCGGCGCTGCAGTTGGAGCGCCGGCCACGTCCAGACCGCGAACACCGCCACGACGAGCGCGCAGAGCGCCGCCTGCACCTGAATCCGGCGCCGCGCGATGATGCCGAGTCCGTCCGCCGCCAGGAGCGCGTGTACGGCCATGTACGTGATCGCATAGCGCGGCGCGGCCGCGAAATCGAGAGTGAACAACGCCATCGCCGCGAACGGGACGAAGATCGCGAACAGGAGCAGCGGCGGGCGCCGGCGCGTCGCGATCGCCTGCACCAGCGACACCAGGCCGAGGAGCGCCAGCGCGATCATCTGTTGCCGCTGCTGGACCGGCCAGAGAAAGAGGATCTTCGCGATCTGGCCGAGCGGAGGGCGGTGAGGGTTGGCGTACGAGTCGATGTCGTGCACCCACTTGCTCTGGATGCGCACCGCCTGCAGGTAGTCGCCGATCGATCCCGACTGGAGCGCGGCTCCGAGATAGCTGCCGCCGGCGATGGCACCGCCGAGGAGGATGGCCAGGAGGATCGGCGCGAACGATCTGCGGCGCGCGTGATGCCACGTCGCGATGAGCGCCGGCACGGCGCCGATCAGGAGATTCTGCGGGCGGATGCCGGCGGCGATGCCGAGCACCGCGGCGCCCCAGACATAGGCGCGCGCGTCGAGGCGTCCGCGCAGGAGCAGCGCGCAGGCGGCGAAGCCGGCGGCGATCGCCGGAACGTCGCTGAACCCCGTTCCGCCGTGCAGCCAGACGTTCGGCAGGAACGCGAACACCGCGGCGCCGCCGGCGGAGGTCGCGAAGTCGAAGCCGATCTCCCGCGCCAGGAAGAAGAGCGCGGGGAACAGGCACATCGCGCCGAGGACCACCACGACCTGCAATGAACGGAACTCGGAGACGCCGAGGACATGCACGACCTTGGCGGCGGCGACGAACAACGGATAGCCGGGTGGGTGGGGATGATAGGCGGCGACGTTGTAGTCACGGACGCCGAGGGCAAAGAGGCCTTCGTCCCAATCGAAAAGCGAGCGCGCCACCGCCAGAAGACGCGTGAGGGCGATGACGGCCGTGAGGGCAATGAGGATGTTTTTCTGGAGGCGCGACAAAGGGGCACCATTCTCGCAGAATTGCCGCGCGATGCCGACCAGGGGCGTGCGACGCCGGTGGTACCTCGACCTGCACGGCATCCGGCGCGAAGGCACCAAAGAGTCCGGCTTCTCGTATCGTCTGCCCGACGGCGCGCAGATTCAGGATGAAAAACTGCTCGCCCGGATCCGCAGGCTCCGGATTCCTCCGGCCTGGAAGGACGTGCGCATCGCCCGCGGCGACTCCTCGCCGCTGCAGGCGGTCGGCGTCGACAAGAAGGGGCGCACCCAGTACCTCTACCACGCCCGTTTCCGCGCCCAGCGCGAGGAGGAGAAGTTCAAGCGCGTGGTGGAGTTCGGCGAGTCGCTGCCGGCGTTGCGCCGCCGCGTCCGCGCCGACCTCGCAGGCGAGGGACTCGAGCGCCAGCGCGTCATCGCGTCGATGGTGCGCCTGATCGACCAAGGCTTCTTCCGCATCGGCAACGAGAAGAGCGCCAAGTCGGAGTCGACGTACGGGTTGTCGACGATCCGCCAGTCGCACGTGAAGGTCGACGCCGACGTCGTGCTGTTCGACTACGTCGGCAAGTGGAGGAAGAAACACAAGCGCGCGGTGCGCGACCGCGACGTGGCCTCCGTCGTCGCGCTGCTGAAGAAGCAACGCGGCGCGGAGCTGTTCAAGGTGAAGGACCGCCAGGTCAACGACTACATCCAGTCGATCATCGGCAACGACTTCACCGCCAAGGACTTCCGCACCTGGGCCGGCACGCTGCTATGTTCCATCGCCCTGGCGATGCAGGAGCAGGGGGAAAGCAAGGCCGAGCGCAAGCGCCGCATCCGCAAGGCCGTCGTCGCCACCGCCGAGCAGCTCGGCAACACGCCCGCGGTCTGCCGCTCCTCCTACATCTGCCCCCGCCTTCTCGACGAGTACATGCTCGGGCGTCCGTTCGAGACCCTGCGCAAGACGCGCAAGGGAAATCCGGTCGGCCGCGCCGGGCTGTCGATGGAGGAGAAGGCGCTGCTCAAGTTCCTGCGCGAGACGATCGCCGACCGCCGGCGCGCACCGCGCGCGGCTTGAAACATTAAAAACGATCCGTTCGGAACGAAACTCGACCGTCAGGCCCGGACGTCGTTTTCACGCCGCGGGGGATGTGTTTCCGTGGCGCCATGATGATCCTCACGGCAATCACACTCCTGGCGCAGCTCACCTCTTCGACGCAATTGAGCGGCGAAGAGCTCATGCGCGCGCTGCAGTCGGGCGGCTACACGATTCTCGTCCGCCATGCGCGCACGGACCGCAACATCCCGGTGAAGGAAACACCCGGCACGATCCCGCCGCTGCGCGCCGACCAGCGCAACCTGACCGCCGACGGCGAGCGGGACGTGAAGCTGATGCATGACGTCGTGGAGAAGTACAAGATCCCGATCGGAGAGGTGATCACCAGTCCGATGTATCGCTGCCGCGAGACCGCGGACGCGTTCGGGCCGGCGAGCGTGACCATGGTGCTCCGGAAGTTTCCGACCGATCAAGAGACGCAGGCGCTTGTCTCGGCCGCGCCAAAGCAGGGCACGAATCGCGTCCTCGTCACCCATCACTTCGTCATCGAGAACCACGTCCCCGGAGTCACGCCTGGCTTCATCGCCGAGAGCGAGGCCGCGGTCGTGCGCCCGACCGGAGACGGAAAAGTCGAGCTGGTCGGCAAGATCGCGCTGGGCGACTGGGCGAAACTGGCGGGCGTTGCCAGCCCTGACAAGCCGAAAGGCGATCCCGCGAAGCTCGCCGCGGACTACATCGCGGCCTTCAACTCCGGCGATGCCGCGAAGATGCGCGCGTTCATCGAGTCGTCGATGATCGCCTCGCCCGATCGCCCGATCGAGGCGCGGCTGCAGACATATGCGAAGCTGTTCGAAGACTACGGGGCGCTGACCGTGACCGGGACACACTCGAAGACGGACGACGCCGTCGCGTTGCAGGTGCGCTCGAAGCGGGGCGATATCATCGTTACGGTGACGGCGTCGTCGCAACAGCCCAATCGCGCGCAGTCGGTGACCTTCGGCGTGCTGGGAGGCGGTCACGGGTGACGCTCGCGCCTCCGCGGCACCGCCGCTCCGCGGCGCGAGCCTCGCGCTGATCTTCATCTGCCTCGCCCTCGGCGGCGTGAGCGCGCTGGAGACGCGCCACGTGTCGGTGACGCACGGTTTTCCGCTGGCCTGGAGCGCGATCTTCGCCTCCATGATGCCGCGGTGGCTCGTGCTCGCGGCGACGCTTCCGCTGGCGCTGCGCCTCGCGACTCGGATGACGCCCGCCCCCCGATTCCGCGTCATCGCCGTCCACCTGGCGTTGTTCCTGGCGATCTCCGTCGCGCACGCCGCGGTGATCGCCTGGACGCTGGCCTTTCTCAACCCGGCCTCGTACTTTTTCAGCTGGCCGGCGCGGCTGATGCGCGCGTGGTACAGCGCGATGCCGATCATGGTCTCGATGTACGGCGCCGTGCTGGCGGCGGCGTGGGCGCTGCACGAGGCGCGCGAGCGCGAGCTGCGCTCCGTACGAGCCTCGCAACTGGAGGCGCAGCTCCAGGCCGCGCAGCTTTCGGTCCTCCGCGCGCGGCTGGAGCCTCACTTTCTCTACAACACGCTCAACGGGATCGCGGCGCTGGTGGTCGACGCGCGGTCGAAGGAGGCAGTCGCCGCGATCGAGCAGTTGTCCGACCTGCTGCACGCGTCGCTGCGCGACGACGGCCGCAACGTCGTCTCGGTCCGCGACGAGGTTGGGCTCGCGGAGCGTTACCTCGCGCTCCAGCAGATGCGCTTCGGCGACCGCCTGCACCACGAGGTCGTGCTGGCGCCCGAGGTCGCGGACTGCGTCGTGCCGGTACTGCTGCTGCAGCCGCTGGTCGAGAACGCGGTCGTACATGGACTCGAAGCCGATCAGTCGCGATTGCGGGTCGCCATCGCCGCGACAGCGGTGAACGGCGGGATCGAGCTTCGCGTCGAGAACGACGGCGCCGGACTCGACGAATCCACCCGCGCGGACGGCCACGGCGTCGGCCTCGCCGCGACGCGCGCGCGGCTGGCGACTGCCTACGGCGATCAAGCTTCGCTGGAACTTCTTCCGCGCTCTGGCGGCGGCGTGGTGGTCCGCGTGATCCTGCCGCGCTCTGAGGTTGCATGAGCGAGTCTCGCTATCGCGCGCTGTTGATCGACGACGAGCCGCTCGCGCGGCGGCGGCTGCGGCAGTTGCTGTCCGCCGCGCCGGACTTCGACGTCGTGGGTGAATGCAGCGACGCGCGCGAGGCGGCGGAGCTCGTGCGGACGCTGCGTCCCGACGTCGTCTTCCTCGACATCCGCATGCCGCACCTCGACGGCTTCGGCGTGCAGGCCGCGCTGCGCGAGCGCGTGCGCCACGTCGTGTTCGTGACCGCGCACCCGGAGTACGCGGCGCGCGCCTTCGACGTGGCCGCCACCGACTACCTGGTGAAGCCGGTCGTGCAAGCGCGTTTCAACGATGCGCTCGACCGCATCCGGCGCGCCGAGGGCACGCATTCCACGGAGCGCATCCTGCTCGGCGGACGCCTGGGCGGCGCGGCGGTTCCGGTCGCTGACGTTCTGTGGCTGGAAGCCGACGGCGCCTACGTCACCGTCCATCTGGCGGACCGCGACCACGTCGTCCGCGAGTCGCTCGCCCAGCTGCTGGACCGCCTCGGGCCCACGCGCTTCCTGCGCATCCATCGTTCCGCGGGAATCAACCTCGGACACGTCCGCGCATTGCGCCGCCTGCCGCGCGGCCTGATGGTGGAGCTCTCCAACGGCACGCGCCTGGCCATCAGCCGCCGCAAGGCAACCGAAGTCGTCGAGTCGCTCCGGAGGGCAACATGAAGGTCTCGACGATCCTGCGCGTCGGCGCGGCGCTCTGCTTCATCGGGCATGGCGCCTTCGGCATCATCACCAAGGCGGCGTGGCTGCCTTACTTCGCCGTCGCCGGGATCCCGGAGTCGACGGCGTGGCGGCTGATGCCGATCATCGGCGCGGTCGACATCCTCGCCGCAATCACCGTGCTGATCGCGCCGCGGCGCCTGCCGCTTCTCTACATGGTCGTGTGGGGAACCTGGACGGCGCTGCTGCGGCCGCTCGCCGGTGAGCCGGTGTTCGAGGTGATCGAGCGCGCCGGCAACTTCGGCATTCCGCTGGCGCTGCTGCTGCTCACGCTGAAGAAAGACTTCGCTGTCCGCGAAGTACTGAAGTGGACGACCGTGCTGCTCCTCGCCGGACACGGCGCCCTCGGCATCGCAGGCAAGGCGTTGCTCACCGCGAACTATGCCGCCGTCGGATTGCCGTCCTCGACGACGGTGCTCGTCGGCTGGCTCGAGCTCGCGCTCGCGGCATGGATCGCGTTGCGGCCGGGCGTGGGAGTGCTGCTCTTCGTCGCGGCGTGGAAGGTCGCCACCGAGTCACTGTTCCTGGCGGCCGGACATCCCATCTGGGAGGTCGTGGAGCGGGCCGGCAGCTACGCCGCCCCGCTCGCACTGGCGGTGCTGATCGCTAGAACGTCTCCCCGATCCAGAAGCTGGTTCGGAATCCGCCCTCCGTATTCTTTCCGTCGAAGCGCTTCGCAAAGTCCCAGTTCAGCTGCAGACCCCAGAAGTTGAACGAGAAGCCCCAGCCGACCGATGCCTTGGCGTCGATGAGCTTTCCTTCGCTGGCGAACTTGAACGGCTGGCCGTCGAAGTGCGCGGCGCCGATGTCCATGAAGATCACGCCGCGGATCTGCTGCAGCGCCACGATCGGCGTCGCCAGCAGGTCGACCAGCGGGAAGCGGAACTCGAGATTGGCGAAGCCGGCGTGCTGCCCGATGAGCGTGCGGAAGTCGTAGCCGCGCACGGTATTGAGTCCGCCGAAGTAGTAGACGTTCGGCGCGTTGCCGTCCGACCAAGCGCCGTAGACGCGCGCGGCGATGAGCGTGCGCGAGCTGATCTGGAAGTACTGGCGGAAGTCCATCGACAGGTCGGACGTCAGCGCGCCGCTGTCCTTCATGTCCGGCGCGTACGACGCGTTGAACTCGTAGCGGCGGCCGGAGATCGGCCCGAAGAACTTCCACACCGCGCTGTCGCCGCTGAACGTCGAGCTGAGGAACGGGAAGTTGTCGCGCCGGTGCACGTACTGGTTGATGCTGAAGTCGGGATAGAAGTAGTCGCGGGCCATGTAGCCGGCGCCGGCGTCGAAGCGGTGATAGCGCGAGAACGGGTAGCTGGCCAGCGCGACGAATCCGGTCTGCCGGAAGGCCTGCCGCCGGTTGATCTCGCCGGTGACGTCGTTCTGCGTGTAATAGAAGGAGCGGTTGTCGAACAGCCGCCCGCCCCAGTTCATCCGCTTGCGGATGTTCATGTAGAGGAAGTCGAAGTTGGAGAACGTCGAGACCGAGTCGAGCGAGGCGATGAAGCGGCGGTCGCCGAGCATGTCGCTCATGAAGATCGTCGAGCGCGAAACGAACAACTGGTCCGAGGTCACGCCGGCGTTGACCTGCACGTCGTCGACGAAGAGGCGGAAGCCGCGGGTCTTCTCGATCTTCTCCTCGTCGATGAAGAACTCCGAGGTCGAGCGGAAGATCGAGCGCTGGTCGGCCTGGATCGGCGCGGACGGCAGCGTGGTCTTCTCGGCCACGTGCAGCGGCTTGTCGGTCTGCGCGGAGTAGAGCCGCCACTGGCCTTTGTAGTACGACGAGAACACCATCCGCTCGCGGTTGTTCACGCCGGTGAAGACGACCGGGTTGAAGCAGCCGCCGATCACGTCGGTGTACTGCAGCATGTCGCCGGTCTCGAGATCGAGCGAGTAGATGTTGAAGGCCGCGTAGTTGGTCTTCTCGGGCGGCGGGAGGTCGCCGGTGGTGCGGGCGGCGTTCTCGGCGGACTCGATGATGTCCGCGGCCGCGGCGAGGTTGCGTCCGGTCTGCTTGTCCGAGGCGTAGAAGATGCGCTTGCCGTCGGGGCTGAACCAGGCGTCGATGTCGTTCCAGTCGCCGCTGGTGATCTGGAAGCGCTCTTTCGGATTGGCGAGATTCAGCTTGTACAGCTTCGCGTACTGCTCGCCGACCGACGAATAGACCAGCCATTTGCCGTCCGGCGAGAACACCGGCGCGCCGTCGTAGAAGGCGTCGCTGGTGAGATTGGCGATCGTCCCGTCCTGGACGTCGTAGATGAAGATGTCGCTCTGGTTGCCCATGATGCCGGAGAAGGCGATCTTCCGTCCGTCGGGCGAGAAGGTCGGCGAGAGCTGCTGCTCGATCTGCATCGGGATCGAGCGGATGATCGAACCAGTGAGGGGATTCAGGAGCAGCAGGTTCCGGCCGCGCTCCTTGCGCACGAACAGCGCGACCTGGTCGCCGTCGGGCGACCAGCCGACGTCGCGGCCCATCATCGGTCCGGTGGTGAATGACTGCACGATCGGATATTCGTAGCGGTTGGTGTAGCCGCCGGTCAGGTTCTTGAGCAGGCGCCGCTCGGGGATGTTGAACAGCACCAGGTCGGCGTCTTCCTTGTAGTCGGTGAAGGCGACCAGCAGGTCGCCCGACGGCGACGGCGCGGGCGCGAGCTCGTCGCTCGGGCGGTTCGGGTCGATCTTGAACGCCTCGCCGTACTCCTGCGGCTCGCCCTTCACCACCAGCGCAGGCAGGTACTGCTTGCGCAGCCAGGTGCGGAACTTGGTGTCGAACTCGTCGGGCGTGACGTTGAAGGCGCGCTTGAGCGCGCGGTCGACGCTGCTGCCAAGGGTGTTGCGGTATTCGTAGATGAAATCGCGCAGCCCTTCCCAGCCGTACTGCTGCTGGATGAACGCGAACACGGCGTGGCCGAAGCGATACGCGAAGTAGCCCTGCGGGTTGAGCGTGATGCGCGGGATGCGGTCGTTCACGACGGCGTCGCGCAGCACCATCCGGTCGCGCGAGTCTTCGTCCTGGGCCATGAACGAGGCCAGCCCTTCCATCACCCAGGTCGGAGGATTGGCGGTGATGTTCTTGCCGAACTTCCCCTGGAAGAGAATCTCGTACTCGAAGACGTGCGTGAGCTCGTGGGTGATCAGCTCGAGCAGCTCTTCGTCGGGCATGTCCACCGGGAGCACCATCCGGTTCTTGACCGGCTCCGCGAACGCGCCCACGCCCTCGGGCACGAAGTTGAGCATGACGTTGGTCTGCTCGAACGCCGAATGCGTATGGTAGAAGATCATCGGGATCTTCTTCGAGATCTGGAAGTTGAACTTCTGCGAGAGGTTCAGGTACGCGCTCTCGGAGACGTCGACGACGCGCTGCAGCTGATCGCGCTCTTCTTCATAGAAATAGAAGTCGAAGTGCGTCGAGTGGTAGACGCTCCACTTGAAGCTGTCATAGACGATCTTGTTCTGCCCGAAGGGATATGCCGGCGCGGCGGCGAGGATGAGAAAAACGAGGAGCGCGACGACTCGCTTCATGGTGGCCTCCTGCCTCATTCCGTGAACATGTACCGCTGGGCGGACGTCTCCGAGGAGACGAAGATGCCGACGAGCTGTCCTTCGAGGGCGCGCAGGTTCTCGAAGAGGCCGAGGATCTCGTCGTAGTTGCGCTGGTCGAATTCCTTGAAGTCGCGGAAGTTCTCCTCGAGCACCATCTCACCGGTGTCGGCGTTGAACACCGCCAGGTCGATGTCGAAGACGAAGCCGGTCGACTCCACCAGCACCTGCCGGTAGAACGTGCGGCCGTCCACCGGCGAGGTGTACTCCTCGGTGCGGTATCCCGACTTGTCGTTGATGTCGAAGTCGACGATGCCGGTGACGATGAAGTCCGCGCCGGTGCGCGCGCCGATGTCCTTCCAGTAGTCGCGCGCGGCCTCCAGCGTCTTCATGTCCGTGCCCGGGAGGCGCGTCTGCGGCACGTCCACGAGGCGGAGCTTGGTCGACTTCGTGAGCTGCTTGCGGAGGTAGCGGTTGAACTCCGCCTGCACGTCGACCTTCGCCGCACGGTCGCTTTTCTTCTCGCCCTTGGAGGCGATGATGAACGGCGCGACGGCGACCTTCTCGTCGCCGGTGATCTGCAGCTTCGGTTTCACCGGCAGCTTGAGCTTCACTTCGGTGACGCCTGCGAATGTCGAGAACGAAACGAGCAACGTGAGCGCGAACCCAAGTCGTTTCATCAGAAGTCTCCCGGAGGCCTGGAGGTGGACATCGTGTCGGTGGGCGGAGGCATCAGCGGCTCCGGCGTGCGCGTGTCGATCGGCGGCTCGGGGGGCATGCCGGTGACGCCGGCGGTGGAGGTCGGCCTGGGGGTGGCCGGCGTTCCGGTGGTGTCGGTCTCGCCCGCGGTTTTCCCGCCCTGCCGTTTCTTCGCGCGCGAGGTGAACTCGACGAAGCGGCTGTAGTTCTTCTGGATGTACTGGTTCGAGCGGTCGAGCCGCAGCGCCTCGCGGTACTCCTTGGCGGCGTTCTCGAAGTCGCCGTTGGCCTCGTAGGCGATGGCCAGATTGTTGTGGGCCATGGCGTCGTTGGGGTCGATGGTGACGGCGCGCTTGAAGCGGAACATCGCCTCGCGCCACAGATTCATCCGGGCCATCCGGACGCCGAACTGCTTCTGCGTCTCGGCTTTGGAGGTGTCCAGGTTACCCGAGCGGCAACCGAAGACGATGACCATGAAAAGAAGGATCGACAACGTCGTCGCGGTGAAGGCCCGCCTCATTTCAACTCCTTCGTTCGGGGAAACGCTGGCTGATGAAAGTGGCGGCGATTATACTGCGCGGGTTCCCACCGGCCGTGGACGCCCGTCCGCGCGCTTCGTTCTCCCTGCACCAACGCATTCATGAACGACTCCCCTGCCCGCGATCTTTTGATCGCGCTGTCACTGCTCCCGTTTTTGACGCCGAACCGGACCCGCCTGCTGACCGAGACCTTCGATTCCGTCGAAAGCGCGTGCGACGCATCTTCCAGGCTGCTTCAAGGACTCCTGAGCGTAAACCCGGAGCAGGCGATGGAGGTAAAGAATCCGTTACGAGAAGCGGAGGCGCGAAAGCGCGTCGCGGCACTGCGTGCAAGCGTCATCACGCGCATCGATCCGGAGTATCCGCCGCTGCTGATGGAGATCTACGATCCGCCGCTGGCGCTGCATTTCCGCGGCGATGCCTCGCTGCTGGCGCGTCCGGGCATCGCCATGGTCGGCTCGCGCCGCGCGTCGCCGTACGCCGTCAACGCCGCGCATCATCTCGCGAAACAAATTGCATCGGCGGGCATCGCCGTGGTCTCGGGACTCGCGCGCGGCGTCGACGCGGCCGCGCACATGGCCGCGCTCGAGGCCGGCGGAAAAACGATCGCGGTCCTCGGCACCGGCATCGACGTCGTCTATCCGCGCTCGCACGCGCGCCTCGTCCGCCGCATCGAGAAGGAAGGCGTGATCGTGACCGAATTCGCGCCGGGAGCGCCGCCGAAGCCGGAGCACTTTCCGATCCGCAATCGCGTGATCTCCGGACTCACGCACGGAACCGTGGTCGTCGAGGCGACGCGAAAGAGCGGTTCGCTGATCACCGCGCGCATGGCCGCGGAACAGAACCGCGAGGTGTTCGCGGTGCCGGGCTCGATCTTCTCCGCCGGCTCAGAGGGCACGCATCGCCTCATTCAGTACGGCGCCAAGCTCGTGCACGACGTGAACGACATCCTCGAAGAGCTTCCCGGCGATCTGCGTCTGGCGCAAGCGGCTCCCGAGGAGCCTGACTCCCCGCTGCGCGAAGTGCTCGCGCTGCTCAGCCGCGACGCGGGCACGCACGTCGACGCCCTCCCCGCAAACGCCGCCGAGGCGCTGCTGCAACTGGAGCTGGAAGGATGGATCCGGGCGTTGCCTGGAGCGAGGTACGTGCGCGTGCGCTAGGAGAGGCCGACCAGGTCGGAGTCGCCGTTGCGCGCGTTCTTGATGGTCACCGCGATGATGCCGATCGGCACGCCCCAGGTGATCACGCGGCGCAGCACCTTCGGCAGGCCGAAGCCGATGATCACGCCGAGGACCGCGCCGCCGGCGATGATCTGCGGCGCGTATGTGCGCGCGAGCGTGTTCGGGTTGAGGTTCGTGCGCAGGTGGCGGTCGAGCTCGTCGATGCGGTCGCCGACGCCGTCGCGGGCGCGCACGATCGCGCGCTCGATGGTCTTTTTCTCCTGTTCCTGCTCGGCCATGACTGCTCCTCTATCTCCGCGTCGCGCGCCCGACGTCCGCTTTCAGTGCATCGATGTCGTTCTTGATGTGCTCGATCGACTCGTTCGGAACGAAGTTCACCTTCTCCAGTTTCTTCTTCCCGAGCATCGCCAGCACGCCCGCCGCCGCGAACAGCACCACGGTCACGATCAGCGCCGAGAGCCAGGCCGGCACGCCGAGGGCCACCAGGCCGAGGGTGATGGTCACGAAGAGGAACGCCAGGCCGACCAGCGCGCAGAATAGAGCGCCGGCCATGAGCGCCGCCCCGCCGCCGAGCTTCGCCGCGGCGTCCTTGAGCTCGAACTTGAGCAGCGCGATCTCGCTGCGCAGCAGCGACGACAGATCGGCGGTCAGTTCCTTGAAGATGGTTCCGAGCGAACGGTCGGACTCGGTGTACGTCGTCATGGTGCCTTCCCTACAGCAAGACGTTTACCAGAAGGCGGGCGAACCGACAACGTTCGTGCGGCTACTCCGCTGGTGGATCTCCTGAAGATCCAGATCGGTGGAACTGGTGATGTCGGCCTTGAGCACCTTCCGCATCTGCTCGAGCGCATGCCGGTTCTCGGCCTCGGTATTCGAGACGACGCAGTCCGACGGCACGATCACGTTGAAGTCGCGCATATACGCGTCGTTTGCGCTGAACAGGATGCAGATGTTGCCCGCGATCCCGGTCAGAATCAGCGTCGAAGCGCCGAGATACGTCAGGAGCGTGTCCAGGGTCGTGGCATAGAACGCCGAGTGCTTCGGCTTGAGCACGAAGTAATCCTCCTCGTTCGGCTGGAGGATTCGCGCGACCTCCTCGCCACGCACGCCATCCTCCAGGCAGTGCTCGACGACCCGCCGGAAATCCGACTTCCACCGGCCGAAGTTGTCGTTGACGTAGATCGTCGGAATCCCCGCCTCCCTCGCCCGCCGCTTCAGCTCGGCAATCCGATGCGCCATCGGAACCGCCTGCTGCACCAACGCCTCCGCGCCCTCGAATTCCATGTCATTGATCACATCGATGAGCAGCAGCGCCACCGCGCAGTTCTCGGGGACGCTTCCATGAAGGTCTTCGTTGTTCGCCGGCACAGCGTCGAGAAAAGCATGCGGCGCGCCATGGGGGCGTTCAGCGCTGCGGCGCTTCAAGTACGAGCTCGATGGCGTGATCCAACTCGCGCAGGAACGCCGCTTCGGCTGTTTCGCTGCGCTCTCGATACCAGCGGCGAGCCTCTTCAGCTTCGTCGGTGGCTTCGTCAAAGAAGCGCAGCTGCATCACCGATCTGGGCGATGCAGTCGCGCTCGAACCTCGGACCACGGAATCGTCTTTACTTTTCCAGCCCGATAATCCGCCATGCGTTTCTCGATCTCGGCGGCCCACGCCTCTTCGACGCCCTCATCGCGCCCCTCTTCGATGCTCTCCAGCAAGAGACCGGCGAGTTCCGCACGATCGGCCGGAGGCAAGGCCGATGCTTTGGCGTAGAGTTCCTGGACATCGCTGCTCATTTTGCGATTCTAACGCGTGTGCGAACTGGCCTACCCTCCCCTCACCCCAGCCAGACCGACGACTTCTTCGCCCACGCACTCCCTCCGAACCTATCGCGCAGCGCATTGGCGGTGGCGCCGAGGTGCGCGGGGTCGTTGGTGGCTTTGTACTTCGTGACGCCCAGCCAGTACACGGCCTCGCCGGCGATGTCGGAGGATGGGTCTTCCGCCAGCTCGGCGTAGAGCGCCTGGGCGGTGTCCCAGTCGGCGCGGGCGCGGGCGTAATGCGCGAGGCCGAGTTTCAGCTGCGCCAGGAAATCGGGAGCGGGGAGGAATCCTTCGATGCGGTGCTGTTCCACGCCGCGCTCGTCGACGACCAGGATCGTCGGCGTCCACTGGGCGTTGAAGCGCGTGAAGACGTCCTGGCCGGTTTTCACGTGCGCGCGCACCGGAATGAAGTGGTCGATCACAAAGCGCGCGACGGTCTCATCGGGGTACACCTCGGCATCCAGCCGAGCGCATCCCCCTCACATCGGTGCGGCGCTGAAGTCGATCAGCACCGGTTTTTTCTGCGCCGACGACTCCCCCAGGGCGGCATCGACGTCGTTCTGCCATTGAATGTCCATACCGGACTGTCGTGCAGAGGGTGCGCCACCTTGCGTTATCCTGTTTCTCTCCTTCAGGGAAAACTCTCCGATGCCCAGCGACAGCGCGCGTCCGTTCGGGTCATCCAGCCTCGGGCCGGGGATGGTGCTCGACGGCAAGTACGAGATCCTGAGCCGCATCGGCGTGGGCGGCATGGGCGAGGTCTTCAAGGCCCGCCACCTCCACCTCAACACCTTCCGCTGCATCAAGGTGATGCGCGAGAACCTCCTCTCCGACGAGACTATCCGCAACCGCTTCCTGCGCGAGGCGCGGCTGGCGACGCAGATCCACCATCAGAACATCGCCGCCGTCCATGACTTCTTCCTCGGCGAGGGCGGCAGCTACATGGTCACGGAGTTCATCGACGGCACGACCGTTCGCCAGTGGAGCACCGCGCACGGCCCCTTCCCGCTCGCCGTCGCCGCCGACGTTGCCGAGCAGGTGCTGATGGGACTCGATCACATCCACCGCCGCGGCCTGTTGCATCGCGACATCTCGCCCGACAACGTGATGCTGACCTACGACGCCGAGGACCGGCTGATCGCGAAGATCATCGACCTCGGCATCGCCAAGGACATCAACACCGCCTCGGTCGACACGACGCAGGCGGGCGTGCTGATCGGAAATCCGAAGTACATGTCGCCCGAGCAGTTCGGATCGCTCGACGACAAGGAGCAGCTCGACGGCCGCGCCGATCTCTACTGCCTCGGCGTGGTGCTGTACGAGATGCTGCTCGGCGTGCCGCCGTTCGCGAGCGAGACACCGCAGGGCTACATCATGAAGCACCTCACCGCGAAGCCGCGCCGCTTCGCGGAGGCGAAGCCGGGCATGGTGTTCTCGCCGGCGGTCGAAGAGATCATCTTCCGCGCGCTGGAAAAGGACCGTCGCAACCGCTTCGCCGACGCCCGCGCGTTCGCGGAGACGCTGCAGCGCTTCGTGATCGCGCCGGCCGGACACCTCACGCGCGACATGGTGCAGCGGCTTCGGCGCGCGCCGGAGACGACGCAGATTCAGCCGATTCCCTCGGCGGCCGAGGCGGCCGCCGCTCCACTGTCCAATGACATGCCGACCGTCGCCGACATGCCGTTCGACTCGGTGACGCAGCGCGACTGGAGGAAGACTCTCGACGGCAACACCATCGAGGGCTATCGCGACTTCATCACCCAGCATCCCGATGCGCCGGAGACGACCGAGGCGAAGGCGCGCTTCTTCGAGCTCTCGCTGCTCGAGGACGTGAAGGCGCGCGAGAACGAAGGCGACCGCGAGGCGCTGCAGCGGCTCGCGGAGGGACATCCGCCCGGCTCGCGCGTGGGCGACGCGTCGCGCGAGGCACTGGCGCGCGTGACGAAGCTCAAGCAGCGCGACGCCGACGAAGAGGACGCGTTCCAGCAGGCGTGGGAGGACGGCAAGTCCGAGGGGTGGGAAAAGTTTCTCGCGAACTATCCGAAGTCGTCGCGTGCCGACCGCGCGCGCGGGATGCTCGCCGAGACCCGCGCGTTCGAGTCGGCCTGCAGTCACGAGTCGGAGACCGGGCTGCGCGAGTTCCTGAAAGGGTGGCCGGAGGGACGGCATCACCTCGAGGCCGAGATCCGCCTCGTCTCGCTCAAGCAGCGCCTCGCCGAGGCCGCGTTCGCGCAGGCAGCCGCCGCCGGCACGTACACGGCGATGCGCGACTTCCTCGCGCGTTTCCCCACCTCGCCGCATTCGGAAGAGGCAAAGCGTCGCGCTGCGGAACGGCTCGCGTTCGAGACCGCCGCGGCAGCGGAGACCGAAGACGAGTGGGAGGCGTATCTCGCGAAATGGGCGGATGACCCGCACGCATCCGAGGCGCGCGCACGAGTGGAGAAGCTGCACGCGGCGGAGGAAGAAGCGTACGCGCGCGCCGCGGACGCGAAGAGTCTCGCGGCGTGGGACGCGTTTCTCACGAGCTATCCGCACGGGAAGCGCAGCGCGCGCGCGGAGTCGAACCGGCGCGAGGCGATGGCGTTCGAGCAGGCGAAAAGCGGGGGCCGCGCGGCACTGCAGGATTTCGTGCGCCGTTATTCGGCGGGCCTGTTCGTGCGCGACGCGCAGCGGCTGATGCGGCAGGCCGCCGATGCCGAGGACTTCGCGCAGGCGGAGTCGATGAACACACCGGCGGCGTGGCAGCTCTACCTCGCCACGCATCCCGGCGGCGCGCGCGCGGCCGAGGCGCGCGAGCGGCTCACGTCATTCGAAGACGCGGCATTCACGAACGTGCTGGCGTCGAAGAATCCGAAGGCGGCCGCGGTATTCCTCACCGATTTCCCCGAGTCGCCGCGGCGCGAGGAGCTGTCGCGCATGATGGCGAAGTGGCGCGAGACCGCGGCGATGCAGGAGGCGCTCGACGCGGTCGCCGCCGATGATCCCGATCGCGCCGATTCTCTCCTCGGTCAGATCGCCGACGCCGAACGGCGCCGCGAAGTCATGGACGCCATCGACGCCGCGCGCGACCGCCGCCTCTGGGATGAAGCCCTGCGCAACGAGAGCGCGAAGTCGCTGCGCGGCTATCTCGACGCCCGTCCGCAGGGACGCTGGTCCTCGGAGGCGCGCAAGCGGATGGCGCGCCGCCAGAGCGCGACGTTCGCGAACGAGCCATCGGACTGGAACCTCGCCTGGGAAGAAGGGACGGCCGACGCCTGGGATCGCTACCTCGCCGTGCATCCCGACTCTCCGCGCGCCGAGGAAGCGAAGCGCTGGCGCCACGAGGCGGAAGACTTCGAGCTGGCAGTCAAGACCGACACCCGCGCCATGTGGCGGGCGTTTCTGAAGACGTGGCCGGAGGGACGGCACGTCATGGACGCCGCGATCCGTCTGAAGACGACGTTGGGGTGACGGAACCGTTATAGGATACCGGCTCTTTCTCCAGTCCGGTTTCGTCTCCTGCCCCAGCGTGGTCCAACGTTCCATGAGACTTGGCACCAGTTCGGCACAGCTCGTTTTGATTCAGAAGAGGGACGGCGATGTTTGACGATGTCCTCATCGAGTCCGCGGGGAAGGACAAGAAAAAGGGCGGCTGGCTCACAGCGCTCCTGTCGGCGATCGTGCACCTCGGCGTGGTCGGGGCACTCGTGGCGGCCGGCTACTACGTGAAAGAGAACCCGGAAGTGATCCAGAAGCCGATCGCCGCGTTCATCGTCACGTCCGCTCCGCCCCCTCCCCCTCCTCCGCCTCCACCCGCGAGCTCGGCGTCGACGACGCCGAAGCAGCAGCACATCGAGAAGCCGGTCGAGACGCCGAAGAACACGTTTCGCCAGCCGACCGAAGTGCCGAAAGACGTTCCTGACGTCGACGACGTCGCCACCGATACGGCCGGCGCGACCGAAGGCGGCGTGGTCGGCGGCGTGAAGGGCGGCGTGGTCGGCGGGGTCGTGGGCGGAGTCGTTGGAGGCGTGATCGGCGGTCAGCTGGGCGGGCAGCTCGGCGGACAGCTCGGCGGCACCGGAGACTCGCCGGTGCGCGTCGGCGGAAACGTCAAGGCGCCGGTGCTCATCAGAAAGATCGAGCCGGTGTATACGGATATCGCGCGCCGCGCGCGCATTCAGGGAATGGTGATCATCGAGGCAGTCATCGACCGGGAAGGCAATGTGACCGAGGCGCGCATCCTCAAGGGGCTGCCGATGGGCCTCGACAGCTCGGCCATCAACGCGATCCAGCAGTGGAAATTCAAACCGGGCACGCTCAATGGACAGGCCGTGCCGGTGTATTACAACCTCACCATCAACTTCCAACTCCAGTGAAGCACTCCGCACGGCGGCGAAGAAGAGAGGAGACGTAAGCAATGGAAGGAGCAAGTTTCAGTCTCGTCGGCATGTGGGAGTCGATGACATGGATGGGTAGATCCGTGGTCATTGTCCTGATGCTGATGTCGGTCTGGTCGCTGACGATCGCAGCCGAACGGTTGTGGCGGTTCCAGAAGGCGAAGAAGGAATCGCTGCAGGTGGCCCTCGGCGTGACGCCGCTGCTCAAGCAGCACAAGCTCGCCGAGGCGATCAGCTTCACCAAGGACAAGCGATTCCGCCACAGCCATCTCGCGCGCGTGCTCGCGGCGGGACTGACCGAGTTTCAATACGAGTCCACGCAGGATCTTCCACCCGACTTCGATCTCGTCGCATCGGCGCGGCGGGCGATCGAGCGCGAGACGCTGATGACCACCGCGGAGATGAAGAAGGGTCTCGGCAATCTCGCCACGATCTCCACGACGGCGCCGTTCGTCGGGCTGTTCGGAACGGTCATCGGCATCATCAACGCGTTCCGCGGGATGGCCATCTCCGGCTCGGGCGGTCTCGGAGCGGTGTCGTCCGGTATCGCCGAGGCGCTGGCCACGACGGCGTTCGGACTCTTCGTCGCCGTTCCGGCGGTCTGGATGTACAACTACTTCCTGAACAAGGTCGAGCGCTTCCAGGTCGAGATGTCCAATTCGTCCTCGCAGCTGGTCGACTACTTCATCAAGAACGAAGCGCGCGCACGGGCGCGATAAGCGGAGGACGGTCATGGCATTCGGAGCCGGCGGCGGCAGTCCCGACGAAGTCAAGGGCGACATCAACGTCACCCCGCTCGTCGACGTCTGCCTGGTGCTGCTCATCATCTTCATGGTCGTCACGCCGATGCTGCAGGCCGGCGTGGACGTGCTCCTGCCCGCCGGTCCGCACGCGGAGAAGAAGCCGGGCGAGACCGGCGACCTGATCGTCTCGATCAAGAGCGACGGCACGGTGTTCGTCGGACAGAACTGGATTCCCGACAAGAACCTGGTGGAGTACCTGCGCGCCGAGTATCAGAAGGATCCGGCGCGCAAGGTGATGCTGAAGGCCGACAAGCGGATCAACTTCGGCAAGGTGCGCATGGTGCTGCGCGCGGCGAACGAGGCGCAGTTCCTCGGCGTGTCGATTCTCACCGAGAACCAGCAGGCCGGGACCGAGATGGCGAAGGGAAGGATGTAGCCGTATGGCGATGGGAAGCGGCGGCGCCGGGGTCCGGTCGGAGATCAACATCACGCCGCTCGTCGACGTGGTGCTGGTGCTGCTGATCATTTTCATGGTCGCGACGCCGATCCTGCAGATGGGGCTCGACGTGGAGGTGCCGCCGAAGATGGAGCTGGCGGCGCCCCCTCCCGACACCGAACAGAATCAGCTCGTGATCACGGTGAAGAGGGACGGGCTGTATCTCAACACGCAGAAGATGGCCACGCCCGAGGCCTTGCGCGATGCCGTCGCGCGCCAGATGGTGGCCCGTCCTGCCGCCGAGCGGGTGGTGTTCATCAACTCCGAGGACAACCTGCAGTTCGACTCCGCGGTCGCGGCGATGGACGCCGCGCACGCGGGGGGCGCGCAGAAGGTCGGATTCCTCACCGATCCGCCGAAGTAGTCAAAAACGGTAAGTTGCCTTTAACACAGGGTGAGCCTATCTTTCTGTCGGGTTCCCACAGTCAGAAGGAGTGTGTGATGAAGGTCGCTTCGCTGCTTTTCGTGCTCCTGCTCGCGTTCTCGGCCGCCGCGCAGAACAACGGTGTTTCGTCCAACGGCGACTTTCAGTTCGATCTGACCGGCGCCAGCGGCGCGATTCAGTACGACGCCCGCCTTCAGGGAACGTCCGCGAAAGGGCAGATGACGTTCACCGGCGCCACCGAGATCTCGAATGAGGACGTCGACGGCGAAGGCACCGCGGCCTCCGCGCTGACGAACGTGACGCTGACCGCGAAGTTCGACTGCGTCCGCGTGAGCGGGAACCGCGCCGCGATGAGCGGCCCGATCACGGCGTCGACCGTGCCGGCCTACGTCGGCGCGCGCGCGCTCCTGGTCGTCGAGGACAACGGCGAAGGCGTGAACGCGGAGCCCGATCGCTTCACGTGGGGCATGTATCGCCAGAGCGCCAACACGTGGACGCCATCCGATTTCGAAGTGCCGGACGACAACGGCGCGGCGCTCAGCTGGCTGGTGACCGACGCCGAGCGTGAAGACGACGTGGCCATCCCCTCGAAGCCGCTGGTGGCGGGCGCGGGCTCGGTGGACTGCCAGTCGTTTTCGTTCGCGTCCTACGCACTCGAAGAGGTCGCCCACGGCGCGGGGAACCTTCAGGTCAGGCCGTAAGCCGCGGTCGTGCGGTCATTGGCGGAGGCGTGTCGGAATCGAACCAACCCTTCGACGCTTCCGCGCCGAAACAACGGTTTTGAAGACCGCGGAGGCCACCAGACCCCATTCGCCTCCTCAGGAGGGCGGGGAGGATAACCGCCGCCGCCCCCGCTACAATCCCCCAGAATGTCCCTGCTCTTTTCAGCGGCCGCCTTCGCGCTCGGCGCGATCATCGGCAGCTTCCTGAACGTCGTCATCCATCGCTATCCGCGCGGCGAGTCGATCGTCATGCCGCCGAGCCACTGTCCGCACTGCAACACCCTCATCCGCCCCTACGACAACGTTCCGATCCTCAGCTGGCTGTGGCTGCGCGGGCGATGCCGCGCGTGCCGCGAGCCGATCGACGCGCGGTATCCGCTCGTCGAGCTCGCGAACGCGCTCTTCTATCTCGCCGTCTTCCAGCGCACCGGACTCACGATCGGATTCGTGCCGGTCGCGGCGATCGTCTCCATGACCATCGTCCTCATCTACATCGACCTCGACATCCAGATCCTCCCCGACGTCATCGATATCCCCGGCATCGTCATCGGCCTGGCCATCGGCGCGACGCACATCGGCGCGCTCTATCCCGACCTCGTCCTCTCCACGACGCTCCTCGAGTCGGTCGCCGGAGCCGCGGCCGGCGCGGGCGTGCTGCTGGTCATCGGCCTCACCTACAAGCTCGTTCGGAAAATCGAAGGGATGGGACTCGGGGACGTGAAGCTGATGGCGATGTTCGGCGCGGTGATGGGATGGGAGCCGCTCTTTCCGCTGCTGCTCTTCGCCTCGCTCACCGGCGCGATCGTGGGCGTGTTGATGATGATCCGCAGCGGCCGGGAGATGGCCCAGCTGGCGCTTCCGTTCGGCGTGTTCCTCGGCATCGGCGCGCTGGTGATGCTGTTCTTCGGCCGCGCCTTCATCCACTTCCTCATTCCGGTGGCGGTGTACTGATGGCCACCGCAGCCGCCGCGCGTCCGCTGCATCGCGAGATCCGCCTGCTCATCGGCGCACTGATCCTGTTCCTCACGACGCTCATCGTCGCGCTGCTCGCGCTGGCGTTCTCGATCCTGCGCATGGACCGGCTCGCGGTCACCGCCGACGCCGTCTCGCGCGCGGTCGCGCCGCTGGCCGCGAGCGCGAAGCCCGGCGACATGCGCGCGCGCCTCGACCTGCTCCGCGCCGGCAGCGACATCAGCCGCATCGAGATCTATCGCGGCGATGAACTGTGGGTCGCCACCGGCAGCGTGATTCCTTCCGCCGAAGTGCTGACGCGGCCCATCCCCGGCGGCCGCATGCTCTTTTTCTTCGACGTCTCCGACTGGGCGGGCGGGCGGCGCAACGCTCTCGTCGTCGGCGCGCTGGCGACGATTGCGACGATGGCCGGGCTGCTCATCTTCATCCTGTACATTCCGAAATTCCTGCGGCCGGTCGAGGAGATGCTGGCGCAGGCGCAGCGGCTCGCCGGAAATCCGCGCGGCGATCACGACGCGCGTTATCTCGTGCACACCTTCCGCGAGGCGGTGGAGCGCATCCAGCAGCAGTCGCAGGAGATCGACCAGCTGCGTACCGCGGCGACGTCGCACACTCCCGATCTGCGCGAGCTCGCGCGCGCGCTCAACCGCAGCTTCAGTTCGGGCTTCGCGGCCATCGACGCCGACGGCTCGGTCGTCGCCATCAACGACGCCGGCCGCACGATCCTCGGCATCGGCGGCGATGCCGCGCCAGTCGCGCTGACGCTCGACACGTTCCCGCTGTCCTTCGCCACGATCGTCCGCCGCTCGCTGGAGGCGCGGGAAGCGCTGACGCGCCGCGAGGTGCTGATCGAAGAGTCGGAGTCGCTTATCGGCGTGACCACCGTGCCGCTCTTCGACGAACAGCGATTCATCGGGCTCTTCGCGCTCTTCACCGACCTCACGACATTCAGGGCGATGGAGGGGCGCGTGCGCGACCTCGAGAACCTGATCGGCCTCGGGCAGATGTCGGCCGGCATCGCGCACGAGTTCCGCAACTCGCTCTTCACGATCCTCGGCTACCTCCGGCTCGCGCAACGCACGGCCGCCGAGGAGCCGGCCGCGAAGATCAGGAACGCCGAACAGGAGGCGCAGAAGCTGGCCAGCGCGGTCGACGCGCTGCTCAACTTCGCGCGTCCCCTGCAGATCCGCTCGCAGCGCGTGCGCTTCGACGAGATCGTGGCGGCGACGATCGAGCGGTTCAGGAACGAGTCTCCCGACGTCCGCTTCTCGCTGGAGCCGGCCGCGGTCGAGATCAACGGCGACCGCGAGCTGCTCGAGCGCGCGTTCGAGAACATCGTGCGCAACGCCGTGGACGCCGTGCGGCAGCAGCATCCGAACGGCGGTGGCAGTGTCGACACGAAGATCGAGCTCGATCCGCATCCGGTCATCACGGTGCGCGACAACGGCGTCGGCGTCGATCAGGAACAGGCGTCCGCCTACCTGCTGCCGTTCCAGTCGGGAAAAGCGCACGGCTTCGGCCTCGGCCTGCCGCTCGCGCGAAAAATCATCCTTCATCATGCCGGCACGCTGTCCCTGAGCGGCGCGCCGGGCGAGGGCGCAGTCGTACGGATCGAGTTCTTTTCGTGATACAAAAGGTAACAACACGGAGCGACAGGTTACCGGCGGCCATCGGGCAGACGCGGCGTAACTCCATCGTCCTGTAGCTGCTTACGCCGAGGCTCACGGAGTGGCAGGTCGCTCGCACAAGGAGCGCGTCCATGAGTCATCCGATTCTCGCGAAACATCGGCAGCGAGGCTTCAGCCTCGCCGAAGTGCTGGTGGCCGTGGCGTTGCTGGCGGTCATCCTGCTCGCGCTGTTCGGCCTGGTCAGCGCCGGCGTGAAGCGCGCGTACAGCGGCAAGAAAATGACCGAGGCCAGCGTCCTCGCGCAACACGTGATGGAGCGCGCGAACGTCTACGCGCCGCAGGATCTCCTCGGCGCCGCGAGCACCGACGCAGCCTTCACACGCACGTGGGTGAAAACTGGCGCGGCCGACTCCAACACCACCCCCCTGGCCAACGGCGGCACGACGAACCCGGAGATCGAGCGCGACGAGATCCGCAAGCTCCTCGTCAACGCCGACCTCCCCGCCAGCACCGGCAATCCCACCACTCTCAGCATCACCGCGACCGCCGTTCCGACAGGCAACTTCTCCAACTCCTCGATGGTTCGCCTCATCGTTCAGCTGACCTGGTTCGAAGGGGGCACGCGCCAGCGGCGCGTCCGCCTGCAGGCTTTGAATCTCCGTACCACCCCGTGACCGGAAGACGCTCATGAAGACTTCAATGAAACAGCATCGCTCGTCGGAACGCGGCATGACGCTGATGGAAGCGTTGATCGCCGTGTTCATCTTCACCATCGTTTTTCTGACCGCGCTGGCGCTGTATCAAAGCGCGAACCGCGCGTATCTGCAGACCGACGCAGCGGCGATTCAGCAGCAGAACATCCGCTTCGGAATGGATCGCATGCTGGAGACCCTGCGCGACGCCGGCGCCGCCTACAACACACTCGGCTCCAGCCGCCTCGCGGACGAGCAGATCGAAGGCGCGTGGGAGTCGGCGGTCTTCGTGCGCGGCAATTTCGACAACAAGCGCGAGAACGAGGTGGGAAACAATCTGGAGAGCTCCACGACCGCCGGATTCTCCATTGTGACGACCGGCAATGACGAGATCGTCGGCTACGTCCTGCGCAAGCCGGGCGCGAATACGCAGAATATCTCCGTCAAACTGGACCTCAGCAGGCCGCGCGACGCGATTCTCACGTCGCAGACCAACATCAGCAACGAAGAGACCCGCACCATTCAGGTCGCGGCGACGACGGTCGCCCAGCAGACCGATCCGCCGTATCAGCTCACCAAAGTCACGTTCGACAACACCGGCAACGTTCAGTACGAAGTCGTGGCCGACAACGTTTACGCGATGAAATTCGAGTATTTCGGCGCCGCGGGCCGTACTCTTGCGAGCGACGCCATCATTACAGCGGCCTCGGGCAGCGGCAGCGGCGATACGGAGCGCGACGAGCGCGCGTCGGTGCGCAGAATCCGCGTGAAGCTGATGGGCATGGCCGACCGTCCCGATTTCGGCTACAAGGACCCGTGGCAATACGGCGCCGATTTCGCCGACCTGCAAAGCACGCTCAAGCCCGATTATCACAAGTTCCCGCTCGAGGAGATGGTGCTCTCCACCAACCTCGGCATCGTCGGCCGCAAGCACAATACCGTCCCGGCAATCACGCTCACCGCGCCGACGTCCATTACGGTTTGTACCGGCCACTGCCGCTACTTCCACATCGAATGGCCGGCGTCGGTCGCGACAGGCGTGACCGACTACAGCGTCCAGGTGAGCGCGCCTGCCGCGAGCGGACAGCCTGCGTATTTGAATACGTTCAGTGTCTCGGGCATCCTCGAGTATGTCTTCCAGGATCCGGACCCGACCGGCGTCGTGCGCAACTGGTCGTTTCAGGTGGCGGCGCAGTCGGGCGGCGTCAACGGTACCTTCACGTCCGCGGCGACCCTGGCCTCCTCCAACGACAACACCAACAGCGTTCCGGCCGCTCCGGGAAACGTTACCGCCGGCGCGAGCGGTAACGCGATGAACGTTCAGTGGAATCAGATCGTCTCGAATACCGGCACGGTCACGGCACCGACGTATTGCATCAGCGCCGGCTCGCTGAGCGGCGGATCCGCGCCGCCGAGCACGCCGTGCACGCTGTGCCCGGCCGATGTGGCGTGGAATCAGACCGCGATCGATCTCTCGTATTACAAAGTGTTCCGCGTCCGCTCCGACGGCTCCAACAACGGCAGTAACGCCACGATCCGCGCCGACACGCTGCCGGCGATCGGTCCGCTGGCGAACACGACACCGGCCAGCGGGACGACCGCGTTCACTGACAACCTGGCCGCACCCTGCACCCCGTATTTCTATCGCGTCCAGGGGTGCGATCTCTGCGACCTTCCGGCCGTGGGCGTCAATCTCTCCACGGCGATGAGCACCGCGGTCAGCGTCCCCGACCCCAGTGACAATCCCGACGCGCCGGGCGGTGTGAACCGCGCGAACGCCGTCACCGGCGTCACCTCGGAATCGACCACCGATTACACCACCATTCTCAACTGGCCGGCGGTCACGCAGACCGCTTCCGGAAGACGCGCCGCAACCGCGCATTACAAGGTCTATCGCTTCATCAGCCTCGACGGCGGCCCCTACAATCTCCAGAGCTCGACGCCGTCGAATCCGAATCCGATCGATGTGCTCGAGTCGACGACGACCGGAACGACGGCACTCACTCTCACCGACACACAGTCGAAGAAGGTCACCGGCAGGGACGCGGCGTATCAGTATTACGTCACCGCCGCGTATACGAACTGCGGCCGCGAGAGCCAGCGCGCCGGCCCTTATACGGTGAGCTGCAGCACCACCGCGACCTTCAGCATCGAGGTTCCGGTGGCGAATACCGAAATCTCGATTCCGTTCGAGTCGGGATTCACCCCGCGCGTGACGGTGACACCTCCCAGCGGCGGAACGATCTCCGGCGCGACCGCGACCATTACCGGTCCGGACGGCTCCAATTCCATCGTCTGGTCGGATGTCGTTTCGGGAGCGGGACCGACCTTCTCTTTCACCCCGTTCAGTACCGCGCCGTCGCTGTCGGTGGGCACATACCAGTTCAACGTCTACGCGATCGTCAACGGCTGCAAGACGCAGACGGAATCGACGTCGTTCCACCTCGGCAACGCCACCTGCGGACTGGCGGCGGCGAATCTTTCCCTCGATCCTTCGTCGGGTAATCCGAAGTACTACTACCTGTCGTTCAACGTCCAGAACACCTGCGACCCGAATCAGGGCGGATTGACCTTCACCGTGACGGGCATGAGGCTGACATGGACCGGCTTCGGCGGATCGAAGACGATCAAGGAGGCCCGGCTCGACGATCTGTCGCCCAGCAATCCGATCGCCGGAACGCTGCTCACGTCGACGCCGCTCAATACCGCCTCCGACGCGGCGTTCCTGTTCCTGACCAGTCCGGACAGGTCACAGGTGATCCCGGCCGGTACGACGTCGACATACAAGTGGGTCATCATTTACAACGGCGAGATGAGAGAGTCCGGCACCAACGGCTCGCGCACGACGTGGACGCACATCATCGCCAACACCACGACGCCGTCGAATGCGAACGACGAGATCCTCGCGGGAGACTACACTCCGTAGGCAGGCAATCATGCGAAGAACATCAACGAAGAACCAGCGCGGCGCCGCCCTCATCCTGACCGTGATCGTGATCATGGTCCTGACCACGCTGGGCATGGCCATGGTCGCGTTCACGACGACCGAGGAGCGGACGGCGACGACGTATCGCGACTCGCTGCAGACGCGCGCTCTCGCGGAAGCGGGCGTGCGCATCGTCCAGGAGATGTTCCGCACTCCCACCGACACGAACCTGGTGCCGGTGTACAGGGCCGGCGTTTCGGCCGACGATACCGATCCCGTGGCCGCCCCCAATTGGGACTATTGGGGAGCGACGCTGGGCGTGATCAATACGCAATTGAACGAGATCGGCATCTGGAGGAAGGACCGTACCGGCGCAAATCCCGCGAAATACTCCGGAAACGACAACAAGTTCTTCTATCCGCCGTTCCGCGACACGTGGTCGCAGACCTTCGGCGGCTCTTACAGCACCACCGATTCCACCGATATTTACGACCTGCGCTTCAATTGCCACCAGAACGGAATCCTGACCAATGCCTTGATCGCGACGGCGAGCCAGTGCTGGCTGGACACGAAGATCAATGCCCTGCTGGTCAACAATACCGTGGGAACGGACGACTGGAACATCCGTCCGGGCAAGATCGTCGACATCTCGTTCTACGCTCCGCCGGCGGTCAACAGTACGGCATACGGCATTACGACCGTGCGTGTGACCGCCGAGAAATACGATGACCAGGGCGTGCTGCTCGCGCGCGAGACCGTGGTTGCCCTGATCGGCGACAAGAATCCCGAGCCGGCGGTGCTCGGCAACGGCAACATCCGCTTCATTACACAAGCCGGCCAGATGTGCGGCGACGGCTGCGAGAACATTCACGCCAACGGCAACGCCGAAGTCGGCACGATCAGCGGCGGCACGCCGCCGATGGTCACGGCCACCGGCACGGTCAATATCGTCAGCGGCTCTTCGCAGCCGAACTCCTCGGTGGTCACGTCGCCGGACATCAATCCGTGGGACGACGCCTATAAGCCAAAGACGTCGACGGACCTCGCCAACTACTTCCTCGCGACCTCGGGTACCTTGCCGGTCGAGTGGACGGACATGGACGAGTCCAACAATCCCGCCTCGCGCGCCTGCGGGTTGTCGACCTGCCAGGACTATGGACTCGAATATCCGGCCGGCTCCACTGTCGCCAATGGCATCCGTCTCGCCACCGATGTTCCGAACATTTATCGATGGGTCGATACCTCGCCGAAGAGATGGACCCAGGTCGGATGCGCCACCGCGTCCGGGGTGAATCTCAGCTGCGGCGGCCTCCAGCTCACCGTCACGCCCGTCAACGACATCGAGAACCTCCTCTGGACGGGCGATACGATGCCGGTTCCATACAATGTGTTCCGCGTTCCGCAGACGGAATTCGCGCTCGCCGCCGCGCCGCCGGACGGCTACACGCTCCTGGTGGACGGAAAATTCGCCAAGCGCGCGAACGGCAGCTGGAACCCGCGCATGGCGGTGATCTCGGCCGGCTCACAGGTGTACGCCGCGCAGACGGAGTGGTATCCGGCCTCGACGTCGCAGCGGGTCATGTGGATCTCGGGGCGCGACCTCGACATTTCCGCGAACTGCTGCGCGCCGTCCAACACCTGCGCGACGAACCTGGTCAATAATTCGGCGCAGGGCATCATCGCCGTGCACGAACAGATGAGAGCCACCGCGCAGACGGCGCTGGCCGGGATCCTCATCGCCGAAAACAAGGTCGACCGCGACACCGTGGTGACCGGGACGACGCTGGCCATCGACGTCCAGTCGGGCGACCACGATTACGTCTGCGGCGTGCCGTCGTGGCCGTGGATCCGGCCGACCAAGCCGGAGATCTTCTCGATGACCACGGCGCCGGATTAGGAGGGATTGTGCGGCCCAGACAGAGCGCAGAGCGCGGCTTCAGCCTGACCGAACTGCTGACCGTCGTCGGCATGATCGGCATCATCGCGGTGATCACCGTTCCGGCGATGCTCCAGCTCATGCCGCAATACCGCATCCGCAGCGCGGCCAGCGACGCCGGTGCCGGACTGCGCATGATGCGCCAGCGAGCCATTACCACCCGCACGCCTTGGCGCATTTCGTGGGATGCCACGAACGACCGCTACAAGTACAGCAGGCTGCTACAGCCGAATCTCGCGCGCAGCACGGCCGCGAACTGGCAGAACGTCTATCGCGACGGGCGGCCGTCGAACAGCGAGCAATGGATCCGCGGCAGCAAGATCGACGTGCGCACGGCGACCAGCAACCAGTTCAAGGACGTCGACTGCGACACCTACAACGACATCATTTTCCTGCGCGACGGCTCGGTGGCCGACGATCCGAACGGCGGCGGATGCGGCGCCGGCGCCAACCTGGCCTTCACGACCCTCCCCTCGGTCGTGCTCGCGGTCGACAACAGCTTCGTCAAATTCAACCGCTACTACCTGCAGCTCGAGAAGAACGGAAAGCTGACCATCACGCCCGCCAAGGAGTGACGGGCTAGTACCTCAGCTTCTGCAGCGGCGGATCGTAGGCGAACGATCCGAGGAGCAGCCAGCGGCGCGCCTCCGCCTCTTTTCCCTTCCGCGCGACGAGCGGCGTCGTGTAATGCCAGAACGGCAGGCGGTAAATGGCGATCGCGGCGCACGCCGAGACGTCGTGCGCGCTCGTCAGATAGCCGCGACGATCCTCATAGACGAGCAGTTGGTTCGCGACCGCATCATTGGAGAACATGATGTGCAGGTCGATGAAGCCGTTGCGCTCGTCGTCGTTCTCCGGATGATGGTCATTGTGCGGCCCGCTGTAGTCGCCGCTGTCATAACAGATGACCTGGCGTCCCCAGAAATCGCCCCGCAGCGGCGGGTCGGTGAACGCCTGCGCGAACCGCAGGAAGCTCGGAGAGGCCATCATCTCGACGAGGCCGATCTCGTTCGCCGCGGAAATGGCCTGTGAGCCGCGCGACGCCAGCATCGCCGTCCGCACGCGCACCGTCTTCGGCAGCCGTTCAGTGTAGTTCACCTTCAATCCGGTCAATGCCGTCCGCGGAATCGGGACATGCATGCGCCGCAGGCGCGTATAGAGCGCGTCGTCGAGGAGACGGATGCAGTCGCGCGCGACGCCGTCGTCGATCACGTCATTGAGGAGGAGGATCGGCGTGCGCCTCTGCGCGACCAGCGCATCGAGCTTCGGCGGATCGGCCAGCAGCCGCCGCCCGCGCCGGTTCAGCAGATCCTCGAATTCCGCCGGGAAGCGGTCCATCCGCCGGGCAGTGTAGCGCAGAGTGCCCGATTTTTTGACATCCGCGCATCTTGCCTGATCCGCTGAACTCCAACGCCATCAACGAGTTCCCGGTCCGGCACTCTGTGTCACCCCGTTCGCTCTTCCGCCGCCCCGGAGGAACGAATGAAACGACACGAACGGGGACAAACTCTCATCGAGCTTCTTGTGGTGCTGTCGCTGATCGGCTGCGTGGCGGCGATCGGAACGTCCATGACCACGCGCGCGCGCACCACCATCGCGCTCGCCGCCGGCACCTCGGAATTACGCGCGCTGTTTCAGCGCGTGCGCATGATCGCGGTCAGCCATGACCGCAATGTGGCGATCCGCTTTCGTCCCGAGGGGGATCTCTGGAGCTGGAGCATTTACGAGGACCGCGACGGCGACGGCGTGCGCAATGACGACATCACCCGCGGCGTCGACGTGCTGCTCGAGCGTCCCCGTCTCTTTCAATACCGTCCGGTGCGCATCGGCGTGCCGTCGGAGCCGATTCCCGATCCGGCCACCGGCCAGCCGCTGTCGCTGCGCCTTCCCGTGCGCTTCGGCACGTCGCAGCTCTGCTCCTTTTCGCGCGCCGGCGAGGCCACGAACGGCTCTGTTGTCCTCACCGACGGCCGCAATGTCACGATCGTCCGCATCACCGGCACGTCGGCATGGATCAGCGTCCTGCGATGGAACGGGACGAAATGGATCACGGGGGCGTGAGCTCGATGGTCATATCACTGATCTTCAAGCCGAGGTACATCACCGTGGCGGAAGCGGGCGAGAAGACGATCGCGTTGACGTCCCGATGCGCGACCTCGGCGGTCCAGCGCAGCGCGCCGGTTGCATCGAGAGCGTAGATGGACGTTCCGGGCAGCGCGAAATAGAGCAGCGACGGATCGTCCGGCGACGGCGCGAGCGTGAAGCCGTTCGTCATCGGCACTCTTTCCGAGGCGGTCAGCACCTTTTCAAAGGTGCGGCCGCCGTCGGGCGAGCGGTAGATCGCGCGACGCTCGATGCCTTTCACAACAGGGTTCAATCCGACCACCCAGGCGACATCGGGATCGATGGGCGAGAACGCGATGCGAAAGACATTGAGGTTCTCGAGCCCGCCCGACCGCGTCCAGGTCGCACCGCCGTCGAACGTCACGTACGCGCCGTCGGCGAGCCCGGCGACGATCAGGTGGTTGCGGCCGCGCTTCGAGAACATCGCGGTGAAGAGCGACGCACGCGCCGGAGAGATCGTGTGCAGTTGCCATGTCGATGCAGCGTCGTCCGACCACCAGATCTGTCCCTGATCGTCGACGAGCGCGAGCTGCTTCGCATCGGCGTGAAACGCCAGCGGAGTCACGACCGGTGCGGCGGCTTGCTTGCGAAGATCGCCGCGATGGTCGAACAGGAACAATTCCGGCGTGACGCGCGACCAGGCCCAGACGCCTTCTTCGCGCGCGTCCGCGAATTCATAGAGCGCCTGCGGGAACGTAAAGCGTCCGTCGATCGCCCATGAACAGCCGCCGTCGGCCGACGTCAGGAGCGTGCGCCCTGTAATGGCGATCAGGCGGTTCGGCTGCTGTAATGCCGCGAGCCCGAACGTGTACGCCTGCAGGCCGCTGTCCGGCGCCTCTTCGTGCGGCAGGACGGACCGGCCGCCGTCCAGACTCACCGAAACCGACGGAAATCCGCGAACTTCACTGCATTGAGGAACGCTCCAGCGCGGCCCTGACGCGACCGAGCGCCGTTTCACCGATTCGGCGGCAGCCGTCGCCGCGATGAGGAGCGAGACCAGAACCAGCGTCGTCGTACAGCGCCTCATGGATGAACATTTACGATCGCCGCGCGCCATCGGCCAGCCGTTTGACCGCGATGTAACATGAGTGTTGATGAAACGCACGATCGCGGCAGTAGTGGTGCTGGCACTCGCCGCGGTGGCCTATCGCCAGTACAGTGCGTCGCGTCCGGTGAAACTCTACGAGGCATTCGCCGAGGAGATGCTGCACCGCAACTACGACGCGGCGGCGGCGATGGCGGACGGGCTCACCGCCGCCGATCTCGCCCGCTGCGGAACACAGGAGCGCATCGGCGCCGGGCCGGCGATGTTCCAGAGCCTCTTCCCGTCGCGCTTCAGGATCGTGTCGCGCGAAGCCGCGGGCGACGGCGTCAAACTGACCGCGGTTCAGACCGTGCTGTTCAACCCCGCCGGCGTCGAGTCGGCCTTGCGGCCGGCGATGTACGCGGATCTGAACCAGGTCATCATCCTCCGGCAGACCGCCGGCGGCTGGCAAGTGTCGTCGTTCGAGAACGAGTTCGTGAAGATGGACTCGCTTTCGGGGCGCTGATCCCGGGCTTCGTCGAGACGCAGTACGATCAGCGGCTCAGCACCGAAGCATCGCTTCAGCGCCATCAGGAACGCAAAGATCATCAGTGCGAACAGAAGAGTCGGGAAGTCTACGACTCCCTCCTGCTCGACGCTCGTCATCGTAAATGACATCGAAGACGAGGTCGCCCATGCTTGATCTGCTACAGGAACCGTGGCGAGTGTTTCCTCGACACAGGGACTCGAGGCGGAAGAGTTACAGCCGCAATCCGACGACATGACGTCCTCCTTACCTGTTGGACGGGTGAGGCCGCGGTAAGGAAACCTCTTCGCCAAGGTTCGTGGAGACGTAGAGCCGGTCGTCGTCGGTGAAGCCGGTGATGAAATCGAGTCCGGGGACGTAGAACGCCTTCGGGTCGATCTGCACTATCAGATAGCGCACGCCGTTGCGGGTGATGAACAGGTGGCGCGCGTCGCGGTCGATGAGCAGTGTCTCGCCGTCAGACATGCGCCATTCGCCGGTCAGCGACGCGTAGTCGTCCTTCGTGATCCGCCTGACGGCGGGCGGCGCGGGAGGGTCGGACCTGCCGTCGAGGATCGCGTTGACGGCGCGGATGACGCCGTGCTGCATCCACGGCTCGACGGTGTTGTTCGATACGTACACGATCGACAAGCGGCGGCGCACATTGCGGAAGACGACGCTATGGAATCCCTGCAGATGGCCGGAGTACCAGAAGGAGTCGCCTCCGCTGTACCAGCTGCCGAGGTTCAGGCCGGAGGGATGGTCGTTGACGCGTGCGGACGGCGGCGACGGTTGCGCCATGAGCGACGCGTTCCATCGATGAAGATCGCGCGCGGAGATATAGATGTTGGAGCCGCCGTGAAACGCCTCGTCCTCGAAGACGTCGTCGACCACGCCATTGCGATAGGACATGGTGCGGATGCCGGGGAAATCCCTCAGGCGCGCCGGCCGCAGAAAAGCCGACGTCATTCCGAGCGGGCGAAAGAAGCGCTCGTCCAGGAGCTCAGCGTATGGCTTGCCGGCGGCGCGTGCGGCGGCGAGCAGCGCGAGGTCGAAGGCGAAGCTGCTGTACTCGAATGCGGTGCCCGGCGTCGCTCGCAGCGGCGGCTTGTGCTGCGCAATCACTTCCAGAAGCCGCTCCGTCGTGCGCGTCTCGCCCGGCGGAAGGAACTGATCGAAGTATTCATAGTAGGGAGACGGAATCCCGCTGCTGTGCGAGATCAGGTGACGGAGCGTGATGCCGGGATACGGCAGTTCGGGGAGATATTTCTGCACCGGATCGTCGAGCTTCAGCACGCCTTCGCGCTCGAGCGCGAGGATCAGCGCGGCGGTGAACGTCTTCGCGAGCGACGCGCCGTCGGTGGGCGTGTCGGGCGTATAGGGAACGTGCTTCTCGATGTTCGCCTCGCCATAGCCCTTCTCGAACAGGATGCGATCGCGCTCCGCGACGACGACCGCGCCGCTGAAGAGTCCGCGGGCGTGCAGATCGGTGAAGAGCGCGTCGAGACGCGCCGCCGGACTCGTGCTGCGACAGCTCACGAGCAGCGCGGCGCAGGCGAGAGACGCGAAGATGCGCATGGTCTATTGACGCAGGCCGCGCTCGATGCGGCGGAATAGCTTTCCGTTCGCGTCCACGCCCGTGATTGCGACGCGGAACGGAACCGACGGCGTTTCACAGCCGTCGCCGCGGCTGATCGTCGTGCCGTCTCTTGCGACAAACTCCGCCTGAAACATCCCGGCTTTGCACGTTTCCGCATTGAACTTTTCGAGTGAGGGGCTGTTTTCGCCGGGCTGCACGTGCGCGGTCACGCAGAACATCCCGTCGCCGTGCAACTCGAGCCGCCACGTTCCCGCCGCCGGCTGCCTGACCGTCACGATGAGCATGTGCTGGAACGACTGCACCGACGTACCCTCATCGCGCTCGCGCACCTCCACGCCGTCGGGACGCAGGAGCAGCGCGAGATCCTTCCGCTGCACGCCGGTGAAGACCTCCAGCGAGCGGACGCCGCTCTCGACCGGAATGTCGAAGACGCGCCTGGTCTCGAGCGAGCCGTACGCCAGCACGACCTCGTCGTGCTCGACCGGGATCTGCAGATTCGCCGCGGAGAACTCGCCCGGCGCCCAGAAGTAAAAGTCGCCTCCGGTCGCGGCCGCGAGGTCGAAGTACTCGCGATTCACCTGCAGCAGGCCGCGCTTGTCTTTCTTCAAGGGCCGCGGCGTCTGATCTTCCTGCCCGAACGCGCTCGCGCACGACAACATCAGCATGAGTGCGATTGCGGCGCGGGTCATGCCGCTTCCTTCCAGGTGTCGTCGTAGGGCCAGCGATCCCGGTCGTTCTTCCGGCACTGCACGAAGCAGCGGAAGCGCAGCAGCTCGAGACGCTCTGCCTCATCGAGGTCATCCTGCGGATCGCGTTTGTAATCGGGCCTCGCGTCGACGTTGTAGTGAAACACGCCGTCGAGCAGGTAGTCGCGGCGGAACGCCGTGCGCCACTGCGAGTTGCTTCCCCAGCCCTTCGACAGATCCTCGGCCGGGCGATTGCGGCGCGCGAATGCCCAGTAGAGCGTCGACTTCTCCGCGATCTCCCTGTCCCACCCGGCGGCGACGATGCACCCGGCGCGCGTGATCAGGAGCGGCCCGAGCATGTAGGCCGGCCAGTACTCGCTGACCACGGCCGGCGGACCGGGCCTCGACTCCACCGTCACGATCTCATGAAAGAAAGGATGAAACGGCCGCGGCGCCACGCGCTGCAATCCGAAGAAGTCCATGAACTCCGCATACTCCGCCGCGCGGACCGGCTCGGTCCCCCACGACTCGGGCGTCACCGGCGTCGGCGAGAAGCTGAGCTGCAACAGGTCGACGATGCGCGAGAGTGCATACAGCCTCCAGCGATCCTCGATCGTCTCCGGCGGCACGGGCGAACCGCTCCGCTTCGCGAAACTCTCCAGCCACCGCCGCTCCCCATCCTGCCCGCGGAGCCACGGCCGCACCACGTCCGCGTACATCTCGGAGCCCTCGTACTCGAGGATGCTTTCATACAGGTCGCGATACGGCTGCTGATACTCATGCATGGCGCGGATGCATTGTAGGATGACCGAAGCATGCGCCCCCCGAGGACGTAACCCATGCAAGTGTGCGAACACCTCCGATCCACCGACGACGCCCCCGCCCGCACGCCCGAAGGCTGCGAGGAATGTCTACAGCGGGGAGATACGTGGGTGCACCTGCGGCGCTGTCTGCATTGCGGGCACATCGGGTGCTGCGACTCCTCGAAGAACAAGCACGCCACGAAACACTTTCACAGGACACGACATCCGGTCATTCAGTCGTTCCAGCCGGGCGAGGACTGGAAGTGGTGTTACGTCGACGAGCTGGGCATTGAGTGACCCGGAATCCGGATCCCGCGCCGGGCGGTTGTAGGGGCGATCCGAGAGAGCCGCGCTTTGGAACGTTTCCCGGTCTGGCGCGTCCAAAACGAAGCGAAATAACAAAATGCCTGAATTCATCATCAGAGTGGGGACGCCTGAGGGCGAGATCACCGAGCGGCACGTGCGCGCAAACTCGATGCGCGCGGCCCAGGCCGAGATGCAGCGCCTCGGCATGCACGTCTTCGAGGCCAAGCGAGGCGCCGTCGAAGCGCGCGACTTCATGCCCCGCTTCGGCAAAGTCATCTCCACGGACCGCTTCCTGCTCTTCAACCAGGAGCTGCTCGCGCTCGTGCGCGCCGGCCTCCCGATCGTGCAGTCGTTCGACATCATGCTCGAGCGGCAGAAGAACCCCCGCTTCCGCGAGATCCTCAGCGAGGTGCGGGAGAAGATCACCTCCGGCGTCGCGCTCTCGGACGCGTTCGCCGCGTACGGCACCATCTTCCCGCCGATCTATTCGACGTCGCTGCGCGCCGGCGAGCGCTCGGGCGATCTCGAGGGCGTGCTCAAGCGCTTCCTCAAGTATCAGAAGATGATCGCCGCCCTGCGGCGCCGCGTCGTCGGCGCGCTGATCTATCCGGCCATCCTCGTGCTGCTGTCGGCGTCGATGATCTTCGTGATGCTCACCTACGTCGTGCCGAAGTTCGCCGAGTTCTTCGAAGGCTTCGGCGCGCAGCTGCCGTGGTTCACGGCGCTGATGATCAACGTCGCGTCGTTCATGCGGAACAACGTCATCGTGATGCTGCTCTCGATCGGGCTGGGCGGCTTCCTGCTGAACCGCTGGGTCAAGTCGGCATCGGGCCGTCTTTTGTGGGATCGCATCAAGCTGCGCATTCCGCTCGTGGGCGGCGTGCTGCACCGCTTCGCGATCATGCAGTTCACGCAGTCTCTCGGCACGCTCCTCGCCGGCGGCACGCCGATGGTTCCGGCCATCGAGATCGCCTCGCAGTCGGTCACCAACCAGCTGGTGTCGACGAAGATCGAGGGGATCGTGCAGAACGTGCGCGAGGGCGAGCCACTGTGGCGCTCGCTGGACAACACCGGCGTCATCAGCGACCTCGCCATCGAGATGATCAAAGTCGGTGAATCGACCGGCGCGCTGACGGAAATGCTCGCCAACGTGAGCGAGTTCTACGATGAGGAAATCGAGGCACGGCTCTCCAGGATGGTGGCCGCCATTGAACCGATCATTCTCGTGTTCATGGGCATCGTCATCGCCGTGCTGCTGTACGCCTTCTACCTCCCGCTGTTCCGGCTATCGTCGGTCCAGCAGGGGTAGTCGTCTATTTAATGAATATGGTCGCCGACCCGAACCGCACTCTCTACAAAAACGCCGACCCCACCGGGGAGGCGTCGCGCGCCCGCCGTCTGGCGGAGCAGTATGGATTTCCGTTCGTCGATCTGGAGCACTTCCAGGTCGACCATCAGCTCTTCCGCGACATCCCGCTGGATCTGATGATCCGCTACCAGTTCATCCCCGAGCATCGCGAGGACGATCACATCGCGGTGGTGGTCGGCGATCCGACCGACGTCCTGAAGCTCGACGAGCTGGAGCTCCTGCTCGGCGCGCCGCTCCGGGTGAAAGTCGCCTCGCCGGCGGCGATCCGCGACAAGCTGCAGCGCTCGGAGTCGACGCAGCGCGTCCTCGACGAAGCCACGGAAGGCTTCCGCATGCAGCTCATCGCCGAGGATGAAGAAGGCGAAGAGACGGTCACGATCGACTCCATCACGCAGCAGGAGACGTCGCCGATCATCAAGCTCGTCGACTCGATCGTGTTCAACGCCATCCAGCGCCGGGCCTCGGACATCCACATCGAGACCCGCGACAACGAGGTCGTGGTCAAGTACCGCATCGACGGCGTGCTCTACGAGGCGCTCGAGCCGATCGACAAGCGCCATCACTCCACGATCATCTCCCGTATCAAGATCATGTCGGAGCTCGACATCGCCGAGAAGCGCGTCCCGCAGGACGGCCGCTTCAAGCTCCGCATCACCGGCCGCACGATCGACTTCCGCGTCTCGATCATTCCGACCGCACACGGCGAGGACAGCGTCATCCGTATTCTCGACAAGGAGTCGATGTCGAAGGAGTTCAAGAACCTCCGCCTCGACATCCTCGGCTTCGATCAGGAGATGCTGACCCGCTTCCGCAAGTTCATCAAGGAGCCGTACGGCATGGTGCTGGTCACCGGCCCCACCGGCTCGGGCAAGACCACCACGCTCTACGCCGCGCTGTCGGAGATCCAGTCGTCTGAAGACAAGATCATCACCATCGAGGATCCGGTCGAGTACCAGCTCCGCGGCATCTCCCAGATTCCGGTCAACGAGAAGAAGGGACTGACGTTCGCGCGCGGACTGCGCTCGATCCTGCGCCACGACCCCGACAAGATCATGGTCGGCGAGATCCGCGACGAGGAGACGGCGCAGATCGCCGTGCAGTCGGCACTGACCGGCCACCTCGTCTTCACGACCGTGCACGCGAACAACGTCGTCGACGTGCTCGGACGTTTTCTCAACATGAAGGTCGATCTCTACAACTTCGTGTCGGCCCTCAACTGCGTGCTCGCGCAGCGCCTGGTGCGCCGCATCTGCGATCACTGCCGGCGCGAGGTGAACTATCCCGACACGTTCCTGGTGGAGTCGGGACTCGATCCGGCCGACTATCGCGAGCGCACGTTCTTCGAGGGCGGGGGATGCCTGGAGTGCAACGGCACCGGCTTCCACGGCCGGTCGGCGATTTCGGAACTTCTCGATCTCTCGGATCGTATTCGAGGCATGATTCTCGACCGCCGCCCCGCCTCGGAGATCAAGAAGGCCGCCAAAGAGGAAGGGATGACCTTCCTGCGCGAGTCCGCGCTGCAGAAAGTGATGGAGGGACAAACGACGCTGCGTGAGATCAACAAGGTCACGTTCGTCGAGTAAATCATGGCCCGTTCCTTCCCTCCCGACGTCATCGTCCTCGATACGGACGGCCTCCTTCACGTGCGCCTCGGGCGCGGCAAGAAGGGTCCGCGAATCGTCAACGCCAAGAGCTACCGCCTCCTGGACGGCACGTTCACGGCGTCGATGGTGACGCCGCAGCTGGCCAACGAAGCGTCGCTGGCCGAGGCATTGCGGCGGCTGCGCAACGAGACCGGCAAGTGGAGCACGGTCTCGATGCTGCTCCCCGACTCCTGGTTCCGCATCAACATCATGGATCTGGCGACGCTGCCGAAGAACGGCAACGGCGAGGCGCTGGAGATGGTGCGCTGGAGTCTCAAGCGCACGCTTCCGATTCCGCCCGAGCAGCTCCGCGTCACGTACTCGGTGCTCTCGCGCACGGGCATGGCGGCGAAGGTGCTCGCGCTCAGCGCGATGGACGCCACGCTCTCCGCGATCGAGCGGGTGTTCGCCGCGGCGGGATTCGATGTGATCCTCATCGAGCCGGTGGGACTCAACATCTGGAACGCGATCACGGTGCATGAAGGCGACACGACCGCCGACCGGCTGTTCGTCTACGTCCGCGACGAAGACTTCACCACCGCGGTGTTCCGCGGCGCGCAGCCGCTGTTCATCCGCTCGCGCAACCTCGGCGGAGACCGCACGCTCGAGCAGGAGCTGCGCCTCTCGGCCAGCTATCTGCGCGACTCGCTGAACGCGGAGGGATTCGCGAACTGCTACGTCGCCGGCGAGCGCGCCGACGCGGCCGTCACCTCGGCGCTGGCCGCGGAATTCAACACGCCGGTGCGCACCGTCACCGTCCGCGATTACGTCGAAGAGGTTCCATCCGACATTCGCGGCCTCGACGCCGAGCTCACCGCCTGTACAGGAGTGTTCACCGGGTGAAACCGATCCATCTCAATCTCGCGTCGCGTCCCTACAGGGACTACCGCCCGGTCTATGCCGTCGTGGTGGCGATGTCGCTGCTGACGGCGTTCCTGATGCTGAACAACGTCGAGACCTACTACCGCTACGAGCGCGACACGCGCAGCACGTCCGGCCGGATCGAGCTGCTGGAGTCGAAGATCCGCGAGGAGCGGCAGCGCCAGGAGATCGCCCAGCGCCAGCTTCGCAATCTCGACTTGGCCACGCTCGACGCGCAGACGCGCTTCATCAACACGAAGCTGACCGAGCGCGCATTCTCGTGGAGCACGCTGCTCGACGAGCTGGAGTCGGTGCTTGCGCAGGACGTGCGGCTGGTGTCGGTCGGGCCGAAGTTCAACGGTGACGGGACGATCTCCCTCGCGCTCAACTTCGAGGCCAAGGGACCGCACGGCATGATCATGACCATCAACCGCATGAATGCCGACCCGCAGTTCTCGAATCCGTTTCCCGACAGCGAGCAGCTGAATGAGGGCGGCAACTACACATTCAATCTGAACGTGCAGTACCGTCCGCCCGACGTGAAGCAGTCGGTGGTGAGGACCGTCAAATGATCTGGCGGGAAAAACGCGTCCTCCTGATCATCCTCGGCGTGCTCCTCGCCGCGAACCTGGTCTACTTCTTCACCTACCGCGTGCGCTATCAGTCGCGCCTGCAGGACCGCGAGGAAGAGCTGGCGCAGAAAGAGACGGAGCTCGCTCAGGCCCACACCGCGCGCCTCCGCTCGGAGCGGTCGTATCAGAGCTACCGCAAGGTCGAGCGCGACGTGCAGCAGGTGTTCAACGAGAACTGGGCGACGCAGGAAGAGCGTTTCACGCAGCTCGTCGCCGAGGTGAAGCGCCTGGCCGTGGCCAGCAACATGGTTCCCGCGTCGTACGGCTTCGCGCGCATCGCCGCGCCGAAGGAGACCGGGCCGCGGCGCAAGCACGGCGAACTCGGCGCGAGCGAGGTCGGCATCACCTTCGGCGTCGAAGGGACGTACGAACAGGTGCGCCGCCTCATCAATCTCCTGGAGCTCTCGCGCCAGTTCCTGATCATCGACGAGATCGCTCTCGCCCAGCGCGAGGGCCAGACATTGACCCTGAACCTCCGTTTGAAGACTCTCTTCCGCGACGGGGCACCGAAGCCCGCCGCGAATACCCGGCTGTGATGGACTGGATGAACTGGAAGACCTGGACTCTCGCGGCCGTGCTGCTCATCGCCGTGTTCGCGATCTACACGTTCGCGGGGCCAGAGGTGCGGCACGACGATCCCGCGGCGACGCCGGCGCACGCGACGCATGAGGCGGCGAACGCGCCGGCGAGCACGCCCGGCGTGGAGCCGGTGCGTCTTGATCTGCTCGACGCCGACAGCGGCAGCTACAAGAGCGACCGCAACATCTTCTCGTACTACGAGCCTCCTCCCCCGCCGCTTCCTCCCCCGCCGCCACCGCCCGCGCCGCCTCCCGACCAGGACAAGGACGGCATCCCCGACTTCCGCGACAACTGCGTGGCCATGGCCAACGCCGATCAGCAGGACGTCGATCAGGACGGAATCGGCACGGCCTGCGAGACCGCGCCGGAGGTTCCGCCTCCGCCGCCGCCTCCCGTTCCGCCGCAGTTCACCTACAAATTCATCGGCATGTTCGGGCAGGCCCGAAATCCGATCGCGACCTTCCAGCGCGAGGGCGAGATCGTGAACGCGCGCGTGGGCGACGTGATCGAGGGCAAGTTCATTCTGCGCGGAATCGGCATCGAGTCGGCGGAAATCGGTTTCGTCGGTTTCCCTCCCGATGTTCGCCAGCGCATCCCGCTCGGAGGACAGTGACCATTCACTGTGCCGAGCGTCTGAGGAGTAGCACGCAGGAAATGAAATGAGCCAAGTGAAAAAACTGACAGCAATTCTCGGCATCGCGCTGATCTTCTCGTCGTGCGTCAGCTACAACGCCTTCAACAAGGCCAAAGACGCGGAGCAGCAGAAGAACTGGGACGACGCGGTCGTGCAGTACGAGCAGGCACTGGAGATCTCGCCGGCGAACCGGCAGTACCAGATGGGACTCTCGCGCGCGAAGCTCGAGGCCTCGCGCGTTCACTTCGAGAAGGGCAAGACCCTGGCGGCCGCGGCCTGCGCGACGCCGGGAACGCATCCCTGCCCGCGCGGCATCGAGCAGCTCCGCCTCGCGCAGCTGGCGAGCACCGAGCTGCAGCTGACGGTGAAGCTCGACTCCACGAACCAGTATGCGGTGATCGAGCTTTCGAAAGTGCTCGACCTGATTCAGACGATCCAGCAGGCCGCCGCCGAGCAGACATCGGTCGAGGACGTGAAGAAGCGCGCGCAGTCGCAGATCGGCAAAGCCCAGCCGCCGCAGCTCAATCCCGCGTCCAACGAGCCGATCACGCTGACCTTCTCGCGCGACACGCCGGTCAAGGACATCTACCGCGCCCTCGGCAACGCCTTCGGCATCAACATCCTGTTCGATCAGGCCGTGAAGGACGATCGCATCACCATCGATCTTCACGACGTGACCGCGCAGACCGCGCTCGAGCGCGTGATGCAGGCCGCGAATCACTTCTACAAGGTCCTCGACGAGAAGACGATCATCGTCGTCCCCGACAACCCGCAGGCGCGGCGCGACTACGAGGACCTCGTCATCCAGACGTTCTATCTCTCCAACGGAGACGCCGAGCAGGTGACCAACGTCGTGCGCACGATGATCGAGGCGCGCAACGTGTTCCCGCTCAAGGCCCTCAACGCCATCACCATCCGCGACACCGCGGACAAGGTGCGCATCGCCGAGAAGATCATCTCCGCGAACGACAAGGCCAAGGCCGAGGTCGTGGTCGACGTCGAGCTGGTGCAGCTCGACCTCAACAAGATGCGCAACATGGGCATGGCCCTGAGTGTCAGCGGAAACATCTCGCCTCTCACGCTGAACAGCGACAGGGCCAGCGCGGATTACGGAAAGCCGATCAAGGACGCCGACGGCAAGTACGTTCCGTTCACCGGCGGCACGCTGGCCGACATCGCCAACAGCCTCGGCGACGTGAACGCGCTCCGCAACGGCCTGAACTTCGCCGTTCCGACCGCGACGTATGCGCTGATCAAGACCATCGGCAACAGCGAGCTCCTCGCGAATCCGGAGCTGCGCATCTCCGAGGGCGAGAAGGCGACGCTGCACATCGGCAGCCGCATCCCCGTGCCGGTCACCACCATCTCCGGCTACACGCCGGGCGGCACGACCGGCGGCAACAACAACCTCGTCACGCCGTACACGTCGTTCCAGTACCAGGACGTCGGCATCAAGGTCGGCATCGAGCCGCGCGTGCATCACAACCGCGAGGTCACGCTGAAGCTGACCGTCGAAGTCTCGAACCAGGGCACGCCGGTGACCTTCCAGGGCCAGGAGCAGCCGACGTTCGCGACGCGCACGATCGAGTCGACGATCCGCCTCAAAGACGGCGAGACCAACTTCCTCGCGGGCCTCATTCAGTCGACCAAGACCGAGGGCAACGAGAAGACGCCGTTCCTCGGCGATCTGCCGTTCATCGGACGCCTCTTCACGAAGACCAAGCGCACTGAAGACCGCACCGATCTCATTCTCACGATGACGCCGCACATCATCCGCATCCCCGACATCACCGAGGAAGACCTCGCGCCGATGTGGGTCGGTACCGGTACGAACCTCACGTTCCGCGGGGTGTCGCCGCGTATCGAGTCGCAGGGGCTGATCGGCGATCCGTTCGCATCCCGCAACGAGCAGGAGAGGAACGCCGCCGCGGCCGGCCTGCAGCTCGCGCCGGACGGCGAGCCCGGAAACTACATCCAGCTGCCGGCGTCGATCCAGAACGGGCCGGCCAGCCAGCAGAATCAGCCGCAGGGCGGCGCACCGAGCGATCCGTTCAACAAGCCCAAACCGCCGCAGCCGCAGCCACAGCCGAATCCCAATCAGCCGCCGCCGGAGCCTCAGGCGCAGCTGAAAAACCCGGCTACCAGCAAAGCGCTCGTCGCGACGTCGGCGATGATCGAGTCGTCGGCCTCGGATACCGCGGCGCTGCGGCTCTCTCCGCGCCTCGCGCCGCAGCCGGCGTCGATCAATCTCGGACCCGGCGAGACGAAGGTGTGGAACGTCATCGGGATGGATCTCGACGAGCTGACCGTGCCGGAACTGACATTGCACTTCAATCCGCGCGCGATGGACGTCACTGACGTCACGTTCGGCCCCGCGCTCTTCGCCGATCCGGCGTCGATGCCGGCCATCGCGATCGACCGCAACGCCGGCACGATCAAGTTGAGGCCGACCAACGGCAAGCCGCTGAAGTTCGTCAGCGGCGGAGTCGTGCTCGCGATCCGCGTGCACGGCGGTGTAACCGGCGAGACGTTTCTGGTGATCGAGAACCCCGACCTGCGCGACGGCGCGGGTCAGCAGGTCATGGCAGTGGTTGCGGGCGGACGCGCGCGCGTCCAGTAGGTTGGTCATGAAGGCGGAACGCACAAGGCAGAACGCAGAGAGCGGGTTCACGATCGCCGAGCTGGTGACCGTGTGCGCGATCATCGGCATTCTCGCCGCGACGGCGCTGCCCGTGGCGCGCTTCGGCATCCGCAGACAGAAAGAGATCGAGCTGCACGACCGGCTACGCAAGATCACCGACGCCATCGACCGCTATCACGACCTGATGGGACTGGCGAACGCGCCGAATGCGACCGTGCGTCCCGCGCAGATGCAGGCGCTCGGCTCCGAAGGTTATCCGAAGGATCTCGAGGAACTGCTCGAAGGCGTGAAAATGTCCGACGGCAAGACCGTGCGCCTGCTGCGCGAGCGCGACCTGATCGATCCGATGACCGGCCGGAAAGAGTGGGACACGCTCTCCACGACCGACGATCCCGAGACGTCGATGACCAACGGCGACAACGTCTTCGAAATCCATTCGAAGTCGACCGCCCTGGCCCTCGACGGCAAGACGCATTACAACGAATGGTGACCCCGATGAAACAGCGCAATCAGAAAGGCTTCACGCTCATCGAGCTGATCGTCGTCGTCACGATCATCGGCATCCTCGCCGCGTCGGCGATCGTCAACGTCCGCTTCGCGCAGCGCAAGGCCCAGGAAGCGGCGCTGAAGGACAACCTCTTTCAGCTCCGCAAATGCATCGACAACTTCTACGCCGACAAGCAGCACTATCCGGCCAGCCTCGACGAGCTGGTTCCGAACTACGTGCGCCGGATTCCTCCCGATCCGATCACCAAGCAGGCCGACTGGGAGCTGGTCATGGACAACCCGCTCGACCTCCAGGAGGGAGTGGAGGCGATTCCGGCGGAGACGGATCCGGAGGCGATGTCCGAGCCCGGCATCGTCGACGTGAAGAGCAAGGCTCCCGGCGAGACGCTCGATCATGTCCCGTACGCCGACCTTTAAGTGGAGCGGCGGGCTCTCAGCCCGCCGGCAGGAGGGCTTCACCCTCGCTGCCCTGCTCGTGCTGCTGACCATCATCGCGCTGGTCATCGCCTACACCGTCCCCGAGCAGTGGTCGATGGTGATGGGACGCGAGCGCGACAAGCAGACCATCTTCCTGATGAAGCAGTACGCGCGCGCGATCAAGGCCTGGAACATCAAGAACAACGCGCTGCCGACGAGTCTCGATCAGATCGTCGACGCGCGCCGCCCGCGCATGGTCCGCGGCAACGGCAAATGGCCCTGCCCGATCACAGGCAAGGAAGACGGCTGGATCCTCGTGCCGCCGGGCGCTGTCCAGGTGACGCAGCCCAACGTCCCCGACAACATTCGTCAATACGCGAACACCGGCGCGAACCCCGCTGGTGCCGGCACGGGAGCCGGACCGAGCACGCTGAACAAGGAAGCGTCGCCCGCCGACTACGTCGGTCCGTTCATCGCCGTACGTCCGAAGGCGTCGGGCAAGAGCTTCATCGCCTTCAAGGGCGCCGAGGACTACAGCGAGTGGGTGTACACCGTCCAGGACCTCGACCTCGACATCCAGGCGCAGACCGCGGCGCTGGCCGCGAAATGACTACAATCCCCCGCGCATGACTCGCGCGAAGACCAGCGTCTACAAGACCACTCTCCCCTCGGGACTCACCGTGCTGGTGGAGACGCTGCCCTACGTGCGTTCGGTCGCGCTCGGCTACTACCTCCGCAGCGGCTCGGCCGTCGAGTCGGAGGAGCACGGCGGCGCCTCGCATTTCCTCGAGCATCTCGTGTTCAAGGGAACGCAGAAGCGCACCACCGCCGAGATCGCACACGTGATCGACATCCTCGGCGGCGACGTCGACGCCTTCACCGGCAAGGAGTACACGTCGTTTTACGCGCACGTGCTCGACGAGCAGGTGCCGACCGCGCTCGATCTGCTCACCGAGATCCTCACCGCGCCGCGCTTCAGCGAGGACGACGTGGAGATGGAGCGCGGCGTGATCCTCGAGGAGATCAAGATGGTCGAGGACACGCCGGACGATCTGGTGCACGAGATCTTCGTGACCTCGTTCTGGCCCGACCACCCGCTCGGCCGCCCGATCCTCGGCACCGAGGAGACGATCACGCGGCTCGAGCGGAAGAAGATCGTCGAGCACTACGAAGAGACGTTCCAGCCCTCGAACGTGATCTTCGCGGCGTCGGGAAACATCAGGCCGGAAGACGTCGTGCCGTTTCTCGAGCGCCAGTTCCCGCCGGCGGCACGCGAGCCGTTCCGCCGCGAGTGGAACGCGCCGACGCCGAAGCAGCACGTGATCCTTCGTGAAAAACGCGAGCTCGAACAGGTACATCTCTGTCTCGGCTCGCGCGGCTTTCCGCAGCAGGGCCACGAGCGCTATGCCGCCGCGCTCTTCAACGCCATCCTCGGCGGGAGCATGTCGTCGCGCCTCTTCCAGCGCATCCGCGAGCAGGAGGGGCTGGTCTACACCGTCGCCTCGTATCACAACGGATATCTGCACGGCGGATACGAGGCCGTCTACGCCGCGTGCATGCCGAAGAACGTGCGCCGCGTGCTCGACTCGACGCTCGACGAGATGCGCAAGATCAAAGTCGACGGCGCGACGGCCGACGAGCTCGCGTCGGCGAAGCTGCATCTCAAGGGATCGATCCTGCTGTCGCTGGAGTCGACGATCAGCCGCATGTCCGGCATCGCCCGGCAGGAGTATTACTTCGGGCGCCAGTATTCGCCCGACGAGATCATCGAGCACATCGACGCCGTCACGCTCGACGACATCCGCAACGTGGCCCGCACGATCGTCGACCCCGAATCCCTCTCGCTGACGCTGCTCGGCAACGTGAAGGATCCGGGGGTGACCGCGGAAATGCTGAGCGAAGCGGTCGCCTAACGGCTCGCCTGCTGCGACGACGATCCCCGGGTGTCGAGGAACTCGACCTGTACGTCCGGCGCGACGCGGTGTCCGACTTCCTGCGCGTCCCAGTTCGTCAACCGCACGCATCCGTGTGACGACGCGTAGCCGATCGACTCCGGATCGGACGTGCCGTGGATTCCGAAGTGCGGCTTGCTGAGCGCGATCCAGACGACGCCGACCGGCGAGTTGGGACCGGGATTCAGATTCGCCTCGGGATCGCTGTCCGGCACTTCGGAAAAGAGCGTCGGCTGATAGTGGAAGTGCGGATCGTGAATGATTTTCTTCACCGCCACGGTCTCATTCGGCGACGGATCGTACTTCGAACCGACGGTCGTCGGCGCATGGAAGATCAGATTGCCCGCGGCGTCGAAGCCGTTGAACGTGTTGCCGCGAATCGAGACGACGATGCGCGCGATGTCGGGACGGTCCGCGGTCACCGGCTCGCGCACGTTCGGCACCCACAGCGTGTCGCCCGCGTTCAGCTCCGAAAACTTCGCGTCGGGATTGAGCTCCTCGAGCAGCTCCTGCGTCGTGTGAAAGCGCTCCGCGAGTTTTTCCAGCTTCGACTCGTAGCAGAGGCAGTCCAGCTCCGCCTTCGCGTACATGTCTTCCGGCACGCTGACGAACGGCCCCTTCACGTCGTCCTCGGTGAGCGGGCGTTTGACGAGCGCCGGCACGCCGCCGGCCGCGTCGGCGAGAAAGCGGAACGTCTGCTCGTCCACCGCGCCCGGATCCGTGGCTTCGATGCCGTGCGCGCGCTGATACCACCAGAGCGCGATCGCGGAGTTGCGTCCCCATCGCCCGTCGAGCGCGCCGACGGAGAAGTTGAGTCGGTCGAGATAGACCTGCGTCTTCAGCACCGAGGGACCGTTCACGTCGCCTTTAATCGGGACGGCTACCGGCGCGATGTTCATGGCGTCGGGAGTCATGTTCTTCAGCGACTCTTTGCCGTTCGGTGCGAACACGATCTGCACTTTCGGCTGCGGCGGCTTCGCCGGGCCGAGCTTCACGTTCTGGAAGACGCCCACGCCGCGCCAGCCTTCGTCGAAGCGCTCTTTCTCGCGCGCCGCGGGATCGTCTTTGTCCCCGAGCGGCACGGCGATGTCGATCGCGTCGCCTACTTTCGTAGCGACGCTCTTCGCTTTCTCTTTCGCGTTCTCGCCAGCCTGCTTTGCTTCCTGCTTCGTGCATGCGAAGGCGCCGACCAGCGCCATCGCCAGAATGAATGTCCGCATTTTCATGAGCCTGGATAAAGCAATCTCGACGCCGAGGTACACTTCGGGGCGGTGATCACGTACCTGAAGGTGCGCAACCTGGCCATCGTCGAAGAGCTCGCCATCGAGCCCGGCAGCGGACTCAACGTGCTCACCGGCGAGACCGGCGCGGGCAAATCGCTGCTCATCGACTCGCTCGAGTTCCTGCGCGGCGCGCGCGGGTCGACCGACATGATCCGCGGCGGCACGGACAAGATGACCGCCGAGGCCGTGTTTCACGTGCCGAAAAAAACAGCGAAGCAGCTGGAAGAGCTCGGGATCGACTTCGAGGCCCAGGGCGAGCTCATCGTGCGCCGCGAGATCGGCGGCCGCTCACGCGTCCTCATCAACGGCTCGCCGCTCGCGGTGCGCGATCTCGCCGCGGCGATGGACGCGCTGCTGGAGATTCACGGGCAGCACGAGTCGCATCACCGCGTCGCGGGACAGACCTATCGCGAGCTGGTCGACGAGTACGGCAATCACGAGGAGCTGCTGGAGACGACGCGGGCCGCGTACCGCGAGTGGAAAGTCGCCGCGGACCAGCTTCAGGAGATGACCGAGGCGCAGCGCGATCGCGCGCTCCGGCTCGATCTCCTCAAGTATCAGCTCGACGAGATCTCGGCGTCGACGCTCGATCCGGCTGAAGAGGACACACTGCGCGATGAGAAGGCGGTGCTCAGCCACGCCGCGGAGATGATCGAGGCGACCGCGGGCGCGTTTCAGCTCGTCGACGAGGAAGAGAATTCGTCGATCGCGCAACTCGGACGCGCGCTGCATCTGCTGCAGCCGCTGTCGAAGCACATCGGAGAGGTGCGGCAGATCGCCGACGATCTGCAGGACGCGCTCTATCGGCTTCAGGAAGTCGCGCGCACGCTCGGGCGCCTGAGCGAGACCGTGCGCCACGATCCCGCGCGCCTCGAACAGGTCGAGGACCGGCTGGTCACGATCGAGCGCCTGAAGAAAAAGTACGGCGGATCCATCGAGGCCGTGCTCGAGCACCTCGGCCGCATCCAGGATGAATACGAGCGCCTCGCGGACTACGAGGCCAGCCTCGAGAAACTGCAGCAGGCCGAGTCGGCGCGCCTCGCCGTCTATCGGAAAGCGGCGGAGAAGCTTTCGGCCGCGAGGAAGAAAGCCGCGCGCGCGTTCGAGCAGGCGATTCAGAAGGAGCTGAACGACCTGGCGATGGAGCGGACGACGGTGCGGGTGACCGTCGAAGGCGCGCCGGAGGCGCGCACCACACCAGACGGCATCGATCAGATCGACATCCTCATCGCTCCCAACCGCGGCGAGGAGCCGAAGGCCATGCAGCGCATCGCCTCCGGCGGCGAGCTGTCGCGTATCCAGCTCGCGATCGCGGCGGCGCTGTTCAAGGCCTCGACGCGCGCGGCCGCGGCGACGCTGGTCTTCGACGAGATCGACGCCGGCATCGGCGGACGCGTCGCGGAAGTGGTCGGGCGCAAGCTGCAGGAGCTGGCCGCTCGCAACCAGGTCATCTGCGTCACGCACCTCCCGCAGATCGCCAGCTTCGGTACGACGCACTTTTATGTCTGGAAGGAAGACGCCGGCGGCCACACCCGCGCGCGCATCCGCCGCCTCGACGATCGCGAGGAGCGCGTCGCGGAGATCGCGCGCATGCTGGGCGGCGAGAAGGTGTCGGAGTCGGCGTTCGCCCACGCCCGAGAGCTGCTGTCCAAGTGACCCGCCGCTGGCACATCGACGACGCGCCGACCGCGCTGCAGCTCGCGGAGATCGCACGGCTCCTGCGCGAGGGCAGTGTGGTGCTGCTGCCGACCGACACCATCTACGGCCTGCACGCGGTCGCCACGAATGCCGAGGCGGTGGAGCGGATCGCGGACATCAAGGGGCGCGATGAGACCAAACCGTTCATCGTGCTGGCGTCCTCCGTCGAGCAGCTGAAGGACCTCGGCATTGCCGCATCTCCCGAGCTCCTCGCCGATCTCGACTCCATCTGGCCCGCCCCCCTCACTGCCATCCTTCCGCTTCAGGCGCCGATTCCGGCGAGCCGCGGCGCGAACACGCTGGCGGTGCGCATCCCCGCGCTCGAATGGCTGCGCGAGCTTGCCGCGCGAACCGGTCCGCTGGTCTCAACCAGCGCGAACCGGACCGGTGAACCGGCCGCGACCACACCAAAAACGCTTTCACGCGATTTGCAGGAACGTCTTGACGCGATCGTCGACGGAGGCGTCCGCGACGGCGAACCTTCGGCAGTTCTGGACCTTACCGGCGATCAACCGCGGTTCATCCGCGAGCGTGAACTTTCCTTTACACAGTTTGTGTGGAAAAGACTGCGGAAATCTCTGTGAAAAACGCGCAGAGCCGCAAAAACTCGCGGGTTTCTACTCTTTGCACACGTCGCTGTGCGACTCACGTAACTGATTGATTTCATAAAGATTAGTCAAACTTTTGACTCATCCGTTTCCTTCGATTTTTCCTCTTGCATCCGGCGACCGGATTGGCTACGCCGGTTTCGAGAAGCGTTACAATATTATTTGCATGCGAGCCGTCTCGAAATGCCTCGCTTTGCTGTTTTTCTAGTGCCCGACGTAGCGGATCGCCAGCGTCGCCAGGCCGAGGAACGAGAAGAAGCCGCCGACGTCGGTGCAGGTGGTGACGAAGATCGATGACGCCACCGCGGGATCGAACCCGCGGCGTTCCAGCAGCAGCGGCACGAGCGCGCCGGCCACACCGGCGATCACCAGGTTGACGCACATGGCGATGAAGAGAATCGTCGCCAGCACCCAGTCGCCGGTCCAGAATCCGACGATCAGAAACGTCAGGAAACCGTTCGCGGTGCCGTTCATGAAGCCAACGAACATTTCCTTCCAGATCGACGCGAGGCCGCTGCTCCAGTCGATCTCGCCGAGCGCGATGCCGCGCACGAACACGGTCAGCGTCTGCGTTCCGGCGTTGCCGCCCATCCCCGCGACGATCGGCATGAACGCGGCCAGCGCCGTCCAGCGCTGAATCGTCCCTTCGAACAGACGCACCACCGAGGCGGCCACGAAGGCGGTCACGAGATTCACCGCGAGCCAGGGAAAACGCGTGCGCCACGACTCGGTCGCGGGCGTGGTGACGCGCTCGGAGATGTCTACGCCGGCGAGGTGCAGCAGGTCTTCCTCGGCCTGTTCCTGGATCACGTCGAGGACGTCGTCGACGGTGACCACGCCGACCAGCCGGTTCTGCATGTCCACGACCGGAATCGACAGCAAGTCGTATTTGGAGACGAGCTGCGCGACTTCCTCGGGGCTGGAGTCGATCTGTGTCCGCACGACGCTCTGGACCATGATGTCGCGCAGCTTCACCGCCGGATCCGCGAGGATCAGGCTGCGCAGCGAGAGCACGCCGACGAGGTGCTGGTCGCTATCGGCGCAATAAACGTAGAAGAACGATTCCTTGCGCGGGTACTGGCGGATCTCTTCGATCGACGACGCGACGGTGAGGTCCTCGTCGAGCGCGAGGAACTCGGTGTTCATCAGCGAGCCGGCCGTCTCCTCTTCGCCTTCCAGCAGCGACTCGAGCTTCGCGCCCTGCGCCGCGCCGAGGATCTCCAGCACGCGCGCGCGGCGCTCCTCGTCGAGGACGTCGAGGAGGTCGGCGGCGTCGTCGGGCGCGGACGAGCTGCAGACCGAGGCCAGCGTCGCATCGTCGAGCGCCTCGAGCATCTCGTCGAGATCGCGCTCGTCGAGGCTGAGCAGCGCGCGCGCCGCCTTTCCGGCCTCGATCAGCAGCGAGAGGATGCGATGGAGATCCTCCGCCAGCAGCAGCGGCAGCACCGGCGCGAGGTCGGCCGGAAGGGTCTTGTCGACGATTTTCCGGAGCTGCGGATACGCTCCGTGGCGCAGCAGTTTGGTCAGCAGCTGCTGATAGTTCCGCGCGGTCGGCAGCGCGGAATGCTGCGTGCTCGGGGGACGCGGCGCCATGGCCGGCATCGTACCGCAGCAAGGATGGAAGTCATTGATAGAATTACCGCATGACCACCACCACCGCACCAGAAGCGCAGCACGCCGCGAAGCCCGACAATGCGCTGCAACGCCAGTTCGTGAATTTCATGTTCTTCAGTGTCGACCGCGCGTTCCGCGCGCTCTCGCCGGACATGAAGGCGGACGCGAGACATGAGTTCGCGGAGATCATCGAGCGCTACCACGGCCCGATGATTGTGCTGCCCTATTCGACGCTCGGCCTCAAGGCCGGCGTCGACTTCATGCTCTGGCGCATCGGCTTCGACATCGATCCGTTCCAGAAGATGGCCGCCGACATCAACAAGTCGGTCCTCGGCCAGTACCTCGACGTGCCGCAGTCGTTCCTGGCCATGACCAAGCACTCGCAATACGTCGACGAGCACGTGCACGAGGCCCAGGAAGGACGCCGCCTGCGCATCGTTCCAGGCAAGCGTCCGTTCCTCTTCGTCTATCCGTTCGTGAAGACCCGCGACTGGTACCTGCTGCCGATGTCCGAGCGCCAGCGGATCATGAGCGAGCACATCGCCATCGGCCACAAATACCCGCGCGTGAAGATCAACACCACGTATTCGTTCGGCCTCGACGATCAGGATTTCGTGGTCGCCTTCGAGTCCGATACCGCCGACGAGTTCCTCGATCTCGTGCAGGAGCTGCGCGAGACCGAGTCCTCGAAGTACACGGTGCGCGACACGCCGATGTTTACGTGCCGGCGGACGACGGTGGCAGAGATCCTGGATTCGATTGGTTGAGCGCGGCCATCCCCGCGAGCCCGCCCAGTCCCATCGTCTCGACGGCGCTCGACGGCACGATGACCATCGAGCCCTTCTCCTTGATCGCCTCGTAGAGCATGTTCATCGCGCGGAGGTGCAGCGCGACGGGGCGGTTCTCGTACTCCTTGCCGGCGCTGACGAAGCGCGAGGCGATCTCGGTCTCGGCGGTGCCGAGGATGATGCGCGCCTGGCGCTCGCGCTCGGCCTGGGCCTGGCGGCTCATGGCGTCCTCGAGTCCGGCCGGGATCTTCACGTCGCGGATCTCGACCGAGTGCACGGTGATGCCCCAGGCGTTGGTCTTCTCGTCGAGGATGCGCCGCAGCTCGCTGCCGAGGCGCTCGCGCTCGGTGATCATCTGCGCCAGCTCGGCGCGGCCGATGGCCTCGCGCAGCGCGGTCTGCGCGGAGAGCGCGATGGCCATGAAGTAATCCGAGACCTCGAGCACTGATTTCTGCGCGTCCCAGACCGTCCAGAACACGATCGCGTCGACGTCGACCGGCACGGTGTCGCGCGTCAGCGCCGATTCCGCGGTGACGTCGGTGACGCGCACGCGCTGATCGATGAGGTGCGAGATCTCGTCGACGATCGGGATGATGAAGAAGAGTCCCGGCCCGCGCAGCGCGCTGAATTTGCCGAAGCGCAGCACGACCGCCTTCTCCCACTGGTTCGCGATCTTGATGCTGAACAGCGCAAACAGCGCGAAGAACATGAGTGTGACGGCGAGCCACGGGAGCTCCGCGGCGCCGGCGCCGGCGGACGCCATCAGGAGGATGATGAACGCGGCCATGCTCACGCCGTTGATGTAGCGCCGCGCGCCGCCGCGCACGTGCGGGCCGTGGTGCGTGACGTCGTTCCTGGGCCGCGGCGACTGCGTTTGTTCTTCGTCTTTCTCCTTCGCCTCGCGGCGTTTTCCGTGAGCGGTGACGGGAATGATCATGACGTTGTTCTCCTCCGGGCGTTCTCGGCCCTTTCCACGAGCGCATCGACGAGATCCTCGATGGGAACGCCGTGCGCTTCTGCATTGGCGATGAAGCGGTCCAGGAGGTCGGTCAACGCCTTACGCTTCTCACGGGCCCGTCCGCCGCTGGTGCGCGCGGCGATGAAGGTTCCCGTGCCTTGCTGCGTCTGAACGATTCCTCGGATCTCCATCTCGCGATAGGCCTTTGCGACCGTGTTGAGATTCACGGAAAGGTCGACCGCGAGCTGGCGAACCGTCGGGAGCTGCGTCCCCGCCCTGAGCCGCCCGTCCGCCACCGCCAGCAGCACCTGATCGATGATCTGCCGGTAGAAGGGGACGCCGGAGGAGGCGTCGAGTCGGAAGAGGTGTGCCATTGCTGTGTTGTCCTAGTTGACTAGTACAATAGGTTCGCACGGAGGGTTTGTCAAGAGTGCTTGTGGAGCGGTGGGCTTCAGCCCACCGTCATCGCCGTCATCCGGCGGGCTAAAGCCCGCCGCTCCACAGGATTACTCGTCTTCCCCACGCTCCGTCGTCACGACTGGCCGCTCCTCTTCGTGCATCCCCTCGCCGTACGTCCCGCCGCCGGTGGTGCCGAAGACGCCGCCTTCGCCCTCCGGGACTCCGTAGCGGCCCTCGCCGCTGCGCACGGCTTCGTCGTAGCCTTCGTTGGTGGCGTCGTCTTTTTCGTGCGGGGGCGTGCGGCCTTCCGCGGCGTAGTCGATGTTGTCGTCTTCGGTTGCCATAATGTGTCAGTCAGGTGCAAACGCCGCTCCCGGTCGACGCGTACGTCGACGACCTCGTCTCGCTCGTGCGCGCGGAGAAGCGCGCGGTCGTCATCGCGCCTCCCGGGGCGGGAAAGACGACCCGCATCCCGCCGGCGCTCACGCGGCTCGGTCGCACGATCCTGCTGCAGCCGCGCCGCGTCGCCGCGCGCACGCTGGCGCGGCGCATCGCCGAGGAGCAGCAGTGGACGCTCGGTGAAGAGATCGGCTGGCAGATCCGCTTCGAGCGCCGCTTCAACGCGCGGACCTCGCTGCTCGTGGCGACGGAGGGCATCCTCACCGCGCGCCTGCAGTCCGATCCGCTGCTCAGCGACTTCGCGGTGGTCGTGCTCGACGAGTTTCACGAGCGCAGCATTCACGCCGACCTCGCGTTGGCGCTGGTGAAGCAGGCCGCCGACGCGCGCGGCGATCTCGCCGTCGTCGTAATGTCGGCGACGATGGACCCCGATCCGGTCGCGCGTTTTCTGAACGCACGGGTCGTCGCGATCGAGGCACGCCAGTATCCGATCGACGTTCGCTACATGCCGAACGCGCCGATGGTCGAGGCTGTGCGTGACATCGCGAACGAGGCGAAGGGACACATCCTCTGCTTCCTGCCCGGCGCGCGCGAGATCGAGACCGTGCGCGCGCAGTTCGGCGGGATGAACGCGCTCCCGCTGCATGGCTCGCTCGACGTCGACGCGCAGGAGCGCGCGCTCGCTCCGTCGACGCAGCGGAAGATCATCCTCGCCACCAACGTCGCCGAGACCTCCCTCACCGTCGATGGAGTGAGCGACGTGATCGACTCCGGCCTGCAGAAAGTGCTGCGCTTCGACGCCGAGACCGCGGTCGATCATCTCGTCACCGAGCAGATCTCGCTCGACTCCGCCGATCAGCGCGCCGGCCGCGCGGGACGCACCGGGCCGGGACGCGCGACGCGGCTGTGGGATCAGCGCATGATCCTCCGCCCGCAGCGCGAGCCCGAGGTGCGGCGCGTCGATCTCGCCTCGCCGGTGCTCGACATCCTCGCTTGGGGCGGCGACCCGCTGGCGTTCGACTGGTACGAGCGTCCGCCGCAGCATCGCATCGAGGCCGCGATCGAGCTGCTGCGGCGCATCCGCGCGCTCGAGGACAACCTGCACCGCTATCCGCTCCATCCGCGGCTCGCGCGCGTGCTGCACGACGCGGGCGAGGCCGGCGTGCGCGTTTGCGCGCTGTTGTCCGAGGGAACGCGCGGCGCCGGCGACGCGCTGACGCTCGCCGACTCGCCGCATCTCAATCAGGCCGCGCGCGAGCTAGGGACTGCGGCGACAAGAGTCGCCGCTTTCCAAAGCGGCGGCGAGAGCCGCCGCAGTCCAAAGGACGTGCGGCGCGCCCTTTTCGCCGGCTATCCCGACCGCGTGGCCATGCGTCGCGAGCCGGGATCGCTGCGCCTCCTGCTCTCCAGCGGCACCGGCGCCACGCTCGCGAAAGAGAGCGGCATGCACAGCGGCGCGTTTCTGGTGACGCTCGACATCACCGGCGAGCTCGTTCGAATCGCGTCGACCATCGAGCGCGAATGGCTCACGCCCACGCACGAAGACGTCATTCACGAATGGACCGGCGAACGCGTCCGCGCGACGAAGCGAGTCTGGTACGACGCGATCCTGCTCAAGGAGATCAACGTCCCGCCCGATCCTCTCGAAGTGGAACGGCTCACGCCGAAGAAGGCGATCGATCCCGAGTTGCAGCGACGCCTCGCAATCGGAGGCCCCGAACGCCTGGAGCTCCCGAGCGGCCGCAGCGTCAGGCTCGATTATCGCGAAGACGGCTCCGTCTTCGCCGCGGTGAAACTGCAGGAGCTGTTCGGCCTCGCCGAAACCCCGCGCGTCGGCTCGTCGAAAACGCCGGTCACCTTCGAGCTCCTCGCCCCCAACGGCCGCCCCGTCCAGATCACCCGCGACATCCGCAGCTTCTGGAGCTCCGGCTATCACGAGGTGAGAAAAGAACTGCGCGGCCGCTACCCGAAACATCCCTGGCCGGACGATCCGTGGACCGCGCAGGCGACGCACAGGGCCAAGCGGCGCAAGTAGAATGCGCCCCGCAAAGGAGCCACCTCAAATGTCACGAATCCTTCTCGCCGCCGCGCTCTCGGCCGTCCTGGCCGCGCCGGCATTCGCGCAGCAGTCACCGGCATGGATGAATGAATCGATGCAGAAACTGGAAACGGAGCTCGTCGCGAAGCATGGCGAGGCGCAGCGCGCGCGGTTGCAGCGCGGAATGAAGCAGGTCGCGCAGTTCTGGCGCGCCGAGGATGGCGATCAGGCGGCGTTCGAAGAGCTCGTGCGCACGCATTTCGCCGGCGATCAGCAGGCGCTCGATGCGCTCTTCAACCGCATGCAGTTCGTGCTCGAGTCGATCGGCGGGCACATGTCCGAGATCGCGCGCGACATGCGCTGGCAGTCGGATCTCGACATCGGTCCGATCCAGCCGTTCGACGAGATCATGGCCGGCTACGATCCGTCCGCGCACATCAACGACGACTTCTTCGCGAACAAGCTCGCGTTCGTAGTGCTGCTCAACTTTCCGGTCACCTCGCTCGAGCAGCGTCTGACCGAGGGGGAGAAGTGGACGCGGCGGCAGTGGGCGGAGGCCGCGCTCGGGCTGCTCTTCTCGAAGCGCATCCCCTCCGACGTCAACCAGGAGATCGCGCGCGCCTCGGCGGTCTCGTCGCAGTACGTCGCCACCTACAACATCTGGATGCACCACCTGCTCGACAACAAGGGCAACCGCCTCTTCCCGGCGAAGCTGAAACTGCTCGAGCACTGGAACCTGCGCGACGAGATCAAAGCCAACTACGCCGATCCGAAAATCGGACTGCCGAAGCAGCGCATGGTCCAGCAGGTGATGGAGCGCATCGTCGACCAGACCATCCCCGACGCCGTCGTCGACAACCCGAACGTCGACTGGAATCCGGTGACGAACGAAGTGAAGCCGGCGGCGGTGAAGGACGCCGACGCGGGCGAAGGACGTCCCGCGCCGGCGGCGATCACGAACAAGCGCGAGCCCGACACGCGCTACGCAATGATCCTCGAGACGTTCAAAGCCTCGAAGCTCGTCGATCCCTACTCCCCCACCGCGCCGACGCATATCCGCCGCAGCTTCGAGGAAGGGCGGCAGATGCTGGAGTCGCGCGTGAAGGCGATGCTCGAGGAGATGGTCTCCTCGCCGCTCGTGCCGCGCGTGGCGAAGGTGATCGAGAAGCGCCTCGGGCGTCCGCTCGAGCCGTTCGACGTCTGGTACAACGGCTTCCGCTCCAGCGGAAAGTATTCGAGCGCGGAGCTCGACGCCATCACGCAGAAACGCTATCCCACCGCCGAGGCATACAAGAAAGACATCCCCAACCTCCTGGTGAAGCTCGGCTTCGCGAAAGAGCGCGCGGAGTGGATCGCCGCAAACATCGACGTCGATCCCGCGCGCGGCTCCGGCCATGCCCTCGGCGCCGCACGGCGCGGCGACAAGGCCCGCCTTCGCACGCGCGTCGGCAGCAATGGGATGGACTACAAGGGCTTCAACATCGCCGTTCACGAGATGGGCCACAACGTCGAGCAGACGTTCTCGCTCAACACCATCGACTACTACACGCTGCAGGGCGTTCCGAACACCGCGTTCACCGAGGCGCTGGCGTTCGTGTTCCAGGCGAAGGACCTCGAGCTCCTGGGGCTGGCCAGTCCCACCGCCGAGTCACGTGCGCTGCAGACGCTCAACGATTTTTGGGGCACGTACGAGATCGCCGGCGTGGCGCTGACCGAAATGCAGATGTGGCACTGGATGTACGACCATCCCAACGCCACCCCGGAAGAGCTGAAGAACGCGACGGTGCAGATCGCGAAGGACACCTGGAACAAGTACTACGCGCCGGTCTTCAGGAAGAAGGACGTGGTGCTCCTCGGCATCTACGCGCACATGGTCAATAACTTCCTCTACCTGCCCAACTACCCGATCGGCCACCTGATCGCGTTCCAGATCGAGGAGCAGATCGAAAAGGCCGGCAACCTCGGCGCGGAGTTCGAGCGGATGGCGAAGTACGGCAGCCTGCCGCCGGACATGTGGATGAAGAACGCGACCGGCGCGCCGGTCGGCGCAGCGGCGCTCTTGCATGCGACGGAGAAAGCGTTGGAGGTCGTCAAGTAGCGTGTGGCGCAACAACAACCTCTCCATCGTCATCTTTCTGCTGTTTTGTTTATGCGTCACCGGCCACGCAATTTCCGGCTGGAAGGCGCACAACGAGGAACAGAAAGATCACGGCCGGCCTGAGATCACGCTCTCCGAGTTCCTGAGGTCGAGCGAATTCGGCGAGACGATTTTCGAGAACTGGGAGAGCGAGTTCCTGCAGATGGGGTTCTATGTGCTCCTGACCGTGTTCCTCGTTCAGAAGGGCTCGTCGGAGTCGAAGAAAGGTGACGGCACCGACGAAGTCGATGAAGACCCCGAGAAGCACCGCAACGATCCCGACGCGCCGGGACCGGTGAAAGCGGGCGGGTGGCGGCTGACGCTGTACAAAAGCTCGCTCAGCCTGGCGTTCCTGCTGCTCTTCCTGATCGCATTCTTCGGACACGCGGCGGCAGGCGCGCGCAAGTACACCGAAGAACAGCGCGAGCATGGAGTGATCGGGAAGGTCACGACGCTGCAGTACATGACCAAGGCGCAGTTCTGGTACGAGTCGTTTCAGAACTGGCAGAGCGAGTTCCTGGCAGTGCTCGCGATCGTGGTGCTCTCGATCCGGCTGCGGCAGTGGGGCTCGCCGGAGTCGAAGCCGGTGCACGCGCCGCACAGCGAGACGGGCGGCGGATAACCTGTGGAGCGGCGGGCTTTAGCCCGCCGAAAACGGGAACGGCGGGCTAAAGCCCGCCGCTCCACGGGACGAGTTACTTTGCGGCGGGAGTGGCGGCCGGGGCTTTCTTGCCGACTTCCAGGTCGATCGTGACCTTGACGTCGTCGCCGAGGAGGACGCCGCCTTCGTCGATGTTGCGGTTCCAGACGATTCCGTAGTCCTTGCGGTTGATGACGGTCTCGATCTCGAAGCCGCCTTTCTCATTCCCGCGCGGATCCTTGCCGAAGCCGAGGAACGTCACCGGCAGCGTCACCTGCTTGGTCACGCCGTGGATGGTCAGGTTGCCGGTCACGTCGAACTCCGTCTTCGACTTCGGCTTCACCGACGTGCTCTTGAACGAGATCGTCGGGAACTTGGCCACGTCGAAAAAGTCAGGGCTGCGCAGATGGTTGTCGCGGTTCTCGTTCGCGGTGTTGATGCTCGTCGCCTGAATCGTGAACTCGACCGAGGAGTTCGCGGGATGGGCGCGATCGATGTTGATCGCGGCGTCGAAGTCGTTGAACTGGCCGGTGACCTGCGACACGATGTGGCGGACTTTGAACGTCGCGTTCGAGTGCGACTTGTCGATGCCCCACGCCTCCGTGGCGGCTGCGGGAGCCTGCGCGAAGAGCGGAGTGGCGGCGAGGGCGGTGATGAGAATGGCACGAATGAATTTCACAAATCCTCCTGTATGGGGTCCGAGCGCCGCGCAACCAGCGCGGCGTTCAATCCTGTCCTTGCTTTATCGAGCAGCGACAAAAGCTGCCCGAGTTGTTTCTCCGAGAGAGCTCCGAGCGCGGCCTTCTCCGCCGCGTGCAGCGGCTCGTCGAGACCGTCGAGCAGCGCCAGCCCGCGCTCGGTGATGCAGCAGAACACCTGGCGGCGATCGGTCTTGCAACGCTTGCGGACGACCAGCTTCTTCGACTCGAGGCGGTCGATCAGCCGCGTGATGCCGGGCGCCTCCTCGACCATCCGCTCGACGATGTCGAGCGTCGGCAGGCCGGACGCCCCGGCGCCGCGAAGAATGCGCAGCACGTTGTACTGCTGCGGCGTGATGCCGTGCGGCTCGACGATCGCCGCGACGGAGCGGCGCACGAGGTCGGCGGTGTGCAGCAGCGCCACCGCCGCCTCCTGGGAAGGAGCGGCGAAGGGCTTGTTCTGCTTCAGATCGTCACGGATGGTCATCACGAGCGGCGGTTACCGTACCGCTCAATAGTTGACGCGTCAACTAAATTCCCGTCACGAATCAGGAAACACGCAGTCCAAGGGCTTCCGCGGCCGCCGCGCGCAGCTTCGCCGGCTCCACCGGCTTGGCCACGAAGCCCTGGAATCCCCCCTCCAGCACGCGCTCGCGGTCTTCGGCCATCGCGAACGCCGTCAGCGCAACCATCGGCAGCGTGCGGATGCGCTCGGCTGGCGACGTGCGCAGCCAGTGCAGCAGATCGAAGCCGTCCGCCTCCGGCATGGCCAGATCGGTGATCACGATGTCGGCCGGCCAGGTGTCGAGAGCTCGCAACGCCTCGCGCGCCGACGCCGCGACGCACACCTCCGCGCCGCTGCCGCGAAAGACCGCGGCGACGTAGTTGCGCACTTCTCCGTCGTCGTCGACGACGAGGATGCGGACGCCGCGCAAGATGTCATCCTGAGCCGCGGAGTCGGCGAAGGATCTTCGCTGTGGCACGATGGAAGATCCTTCGCTTTGCTCAGGATGACACGCGGGCAGGCGGATCCGGAACGTCGCACCGCGTCCGGCTCCACTGCTCTCCGCCGACACCGTGCCGCCGTGCAGCTCGACCAGGTGGCGCACGATCGCGAGGCCGAGGCCGAGGCCCATGTAGGCGCGCGTCGCGGAACTGTCGGCCTGGCGGAAGCGCTCGAAGAGATACGGCATGAACTCGGGCTCGATTCCCTGCCCCGTGTCGCGCACCTCGATCACCGCGTCGCGTCCTTCCTCGCGCAACGCGACGAACACCTCACCGCCGGGCGGCGTGAACTTCACCGCGTTCGAGAGCAGATTCCAGACGATCTGCTGTACGCGATGCGGATCCCCGTTCACGTGGACGTCCGCGCCGAGGTCGTCGTGCAGCGTGACCCCTTTCGCGTCGACGGCGCCGCGCACCGTCTCGATGGCCGCGGAGACCGCGGGACGCAGCTCGAGCGCGCGCCGCTCGATGCGCATCTTGCCGGCGGTGATGCGCGAGACGTCGAGCAGATCGTCGATCAGCTGCGCCTGCACCTTCGCGCTCTTGCGGATGGCTTCGATGCCGCTCTGCGTGGTCTCGCGGTCGATGCCGTCGCTGAGCATCTGCGACCAGCCCATGATCGACGTCATCGGCGTGCGCAGCTCGTGCGACAGCGTCGCCAGGAACTCGTCCTTCGCGCGATTCGCGCGCTGCAGCTCGGCCTCCGACTCGCGCAGGCGAGCGGTGGTGCGCTCGGCAGCTGCGCGCGCCGCGAGCTGCGTGCGGATCAGCAGGAACAGCAGCACGGAGATGGCGATGCCGCCGAGGAGCGTGCCCAGCGTCAGCAGCTCCACGCCGCCGCTGGCGTGGCGCTGCGAGATCCAATTGATCGTCCACGTCCGCCCCGCCACGTGGATGTCCCCCGCGGCGGTGTATCGCGGATCGTCCGGCAGTCCCTCGGTGCGATAGAGCAGCTCGCCCTGATCGCGGATCTCGAATCCGATCTCCGGCCGCTCCTGCGATGGAAAGATTCCCTCGAAAACGTCGTGCGCGCGGAACGGCGCGTGGATGAAGCCGACCAGCGCGGCGCGGCGCTCGGCGACGGTCGGCGGCGTGGTGCCGGTCGAATAGAGCGGCGTAAAGATCAGGAACCCCGACTGCCGGAGCGGGTCGGCCTCGCCGATCAGCCGCAGGCGCCCGGTCGCGGTGGCGCGCCCCTCATCCCGCGCGCGCTCCGCCGCGGCGAAACGCGGCCGGTTTGTGGACATGTCGAATCCGAGGATGCTGGAGCTGCTTTCTTCGAGAGGCTCGAGGAACACGATCGGGTAGTACTCGTCGCGCTTCGTAGGCGGCCAGATCTTCCGCTCCAGCTGCGGGAGATCTTCGCGCGGAACCCGGAGCACCAGGCCGATGCCCTGAATGCCGGGATAACGCTGCCTCACGTTCAGGCTGCGGATGTATGCGCGCAGCTCGTCGCGCGGGACGGCCGGGTTGGCCACCGCGAGGCCGCGCGTGGCGATGAGGATGTTGATGTAGACCTCGACGCGTGCCTCGATCGCGTCGCGCGTCGTCTGCACGGCGTTGTCGAAGCGCGCGCGGTCGGCCGCGCTGCTCGACGTCCAGACGTAGCTGGTCACGAGCAGCGTCAGTACGATGAATACGGCGAAAACGATCCAGGCGAGCGCCCGATCGCCGCGAGACTGCGAGGTCATGCAGCCGGACTATGCAATGAACGCGCAGCATGCAGTCCGGCGAGCCGTCCGCTGGCCCATGCCCACTGAAAGTTGTACCCGCCAATCCGCCCGTCCACGTCGAGAATCTCTCCGCAGAGGTAGAGCCCGGCAGACCGTCGCGAGGCCATGGTGGCGAGGTCGATCTCGCTGAGTGGCACGCCGCCGGCGGTGACTTCGGCGTAGTCGAAGCCGCGGTCGCGGATGACGGGGATCGGATGTTCGAGCACGGCGCGGATGGTGCGGCGGCGGTCTTCACGGCGGGCTGAAGGCCCGCCGCTCCACAGGACCTTGATGAGGCGGTCGGGGAGCCTGCCGCGCAGGAGATTCGCGCGCGGGGACTCGATCATCGCGCGCTCGAGGGACTCGAACGTTTCGCCCGGAAGAAAGTTCGCGACGAGTGTTGATCCAGGTGATGCAATCCAGTGGCGCGAGATGTCGAGCGCCACCGGCCCGCTGATCCCGAAGTGCGTGCATAGCATCGACCCCCGCTGGCGCGCGATCACTTTCCCCGCGACGACGGAGAGCTCGACCTCCGCGCTCGTCCCGCTCAGCGTCGTGATCCAGTGTCCCTCGTCCACGATCAACGGCACAAGCGCCGGAAACGTCGGTGTGATCGTGTGCCCGAGCGACCGCGCGAGCTCGTACCCCTGCCCGTCGCTGCCCGTCTTCGGCACGCTGCGTCCGCCGGTGGCGATGATGACGCGCTGCGCGGTGATGGTCGACCCGCCTGTCATCCCGAGCGTGAGCGAGGGACCTGGGTGGGCGGTGCGCCCAACGCGTGCCTCGCGCCCCGCCCGCCCAGGTCCCTCGCTACGCTCGGGATGACAGGTCAGCACCCGGCTCCCCACCCTGATCTCCGGACACTCCCGCAGCAACGCCTCCACCACCGTCCGCGCGCGGTCGGTGACGGGAAACAGCTTCCCCGTCTCCTCGCGCTTGAGCGGCACGCCCATCGACTCGAACCAGGCCACGGTCTCCGCGACGGTGAACGTGCGCAGCACTTTCGCGATGGCGTTGCGGTTGCCGTTGAAGTCGTCCGGCGTCACGACGTCGTGCGTGACATTGCACCGCCCGCCGCCCGAGATCAGGATCTTCGCGCCGATCTTCGGCGCGCCGTCCAGCACAACGATCCGCGCCTCGGGCGCCTCGCGCTTCGCGAAGATCGCCGCGGTCAGCCCCGCCGCACCGCCGCCAATGATTGCGATTTCGTATTCCAGCTGTCACACCTCTGAGACTTTGAGACTTTGCGACTCTGAGACTATCCTCCCGCCCCATGCGTCGCGTCATTTCCTTCGTCTTTCTTCTACTCGCCGCCGTCGCCGCCCACGCCAAGACCGCCGCCGAGATCCAGCTCGAGCTGCGCAAGCTGAACGTCCTCGGCAGCGCGCTCTACGTCGCCGCGCATCCCGACGACGAGAACACGGCCATGCTGGCCTGGCTCGCGAACGACCGCCTCTATCGCACCGGCTACCTCTCTGCCACGCGCGGCGACGGCGGCCAGAACCTGATCGGCGACGAGAAGGGCGAGCTCCTCGGCGTGATCCGCACGCAGGAGCTGCTCGCGGCCCGGCGCATCGATCGCGCGGAGCAGATGTTCACGCGCGCCGTCGACTTCGGCTTCTCCAAGACGCCGCAGGAGACGATGGCGATCTGGGGACACGACGCGGTCCTCGGCGACGTCGTCTGGGCCATCCGCAGGTTTCAGCCCGACGTCATCGTCACCCGCTTCCCGATCACCGGCGAAGGCGGCCACGGACATCACACCGCCTCGGCGATCCTCGCGGAAGAGGCGTTCGCCGCCGCGGCCGATCCGTCGAAGTATCCCGAGCAGCTGAAGTACGTCAGCGTCTGGACGCCGAAGCGCATCTTCTGGAACCGCTTCTCGTTCGGACGCACGATCGATCCCAACGATCCCGCGGTCGCGAAGTCGCTGCGCGTCGATCTCGGCACCTACAACCCGCTCCTCGGGCGTGCCTACACCGAGATCGCCGCCGAGAGCCGCAGCCAGCACAAGAGCCAGGGCTTCGGCTCCGCAGAGCGCCGCGGCACCATCCTCAATTACTACGACCTGCGCAATGGCGAAACGGCGAGCAAGGACCTCTTCGAAGGCATCGACACCAGCTGGTCGCGCTATACCGGCGGCGACACCGTCGGCGCGATTCTCAAACAGGCCGCCGACTCCTTCGATCCCGACAAGCCGGCGGCGTCGGTCCCGGCGCTGCTGCAGGCGCTCGATGGCCTCAACCGCCTCGCCGCGATACCGGAGTGGAACGCGGATGCGGATCCGTGGATCGCGGTCAAGCGCCGCGAGCTGCTCGACGCCATCCGCGATTGCGCCGGCATCGCCATCGACGTCGCCGCCGCCGACTCCGCGGTCGTCCCCGGAGGCGAGATCCCGGTCAGCGTCACGGTCGTCAATCGCTCCGACTATCCGTTCCGCCTCTCGCTGGTCGGCTCGCTCTACGCGCAGCCGAGCAAGGCGCCGGGCACCGCGCTCGAGAACAACAAGCCGGTGAAAACCGATCTCGTGCTGAAGGTCCCCGCCGACGCCGCGTACTCGCAGCCTTACTGGCTGCAGCGGCCGCCGTCGAAGGGGCTGTACACGGTCGAAGATCCGGCGATGATCGGGCGCCCCGAAAATAAATACGCGGTGCCGATCTCGGTCACGCTCGACGACGCGCAGCAGCACACGCTGGTCTTCGAATTGCCGGCGACGTTCCGCTGGACCGACCCGGTCCTCGGCGAGCAGACGCGCAACGTCGACGTCGTGCCCGAGGTGACGGCGAACCTCGGCAACTCGGTCTATGTGTTCCCCGAGGCCAAGGCGAAGCCGGTCACGGTGTGGCTGCGCAGCTTCGGCGAGACCACGGTCAGCGTGCGGCTGCTCGTGCCGTACGCGTGGAAAGTGCGGCCGGTGTCGACGGTCGTCAACTTCACCGGCAAGGGCGACGAGTCGCGGGTGACGTTCACGGTGACGCCGCCGGAAAAAGAGACCGTCGACAACATGCTCGCCGAGGTGGAGCTGAAGAGCGGCAAGAAAATCACGCTCGGCCTCACCGACATTCAGTACCAGCACATCCCCGCGCAGCGCATCTTCGGCGACTCCGGCGCGAAGCTGGTGCGCGCCGACATCAGGCATACAGGCAGCCGCATCGGCTACATCATGGGATCGGGCGACGACGTGCCGTCGATCCTGAGGCAGATCGGATACGAGGTCACGCCGATCACCGACGCCGATCTCGATCGCGGCGACTTCTCCGCGTACGACGCGGTCGTCACCGGCGTCCGCGCGTACAACACCCGCAAGCGGCTGCGCCTCGCGCACGAGAAGCTGATGCAGTACGTCGAAAAGGGCGGGACGATGGTCGTGCAGTACAACACGCTCGACGACCTCGCCGTCGCCGCGCCGGGACCCTATCCCTTCAAGATCTCGCGCGACCGCGTGACCGTCGAGGAAGCGCCGGTGAAGCTGCTCGACCCCGCGCATCCGCTGCTGACGGCGCCCAACAAGATCGCCGCGAACGATTTCAACGGCTGGGTCCAGGAGCGCGGCCTCTACTTCGCGAGCGAGTGGGACCCGAAGTACACGACCATCCTCGCCTCGAACGATCCCGGCGAAACCGAGAAGCCCGGCGGCGAGCTGTACGCGCGCTACGGCAAAGGCGTGTTCGTCTACACGAGTTACGCCTGGTGGCGGCAGTTGCCCGCGGGCGTGCCGGGGGCGATCAAGGCGTTTGTGAACCTGGTAAGCGCGCGGTGACCGAGCACGAGCCACGCTGGCCGCGTTTGTACGCTGCCGTCCTGGCCTTCCTGGCGCTCCAGATCCTCGTCTTCTACGCCTTCACCAAAGCCTTTCAATGAGACCCATCGACTGGCTCGTCCTCGCCTCGACGCTCCTCGGGATCGTCGCGTACGGGGTCTGGAAAGGGCGGCGCCAGCGCAAGCTCGAGCAGTACCTGCTCGCGGGCCGCGAGCTGCAGTGGTACACGGTCGCGCTCTCGGTCATGGCCACGCAGGCCAGCGCAATCACGTTTCTCTCGACTCCCGGGCAGGCCTACACCGACGGCATGCGCTTCGTGCAGTTCTACCTCGGCCTGCCGATCGCGATGGTCATCCTCTCGATCACAGCGGTTCCGATCTATCACCGCCTGCAGGTCTTCACCGCCTACGAATATCTCGAGACGCGCTTCGGCCTGCCGACGCGCGTGCTGACCTCGATCATCTTCCTCATCCAGCGCGGCCTCGGCACGGCGCTGACGCTCTACGCGCCCGCGGTCATCGTCTCGTTGGTCCTCGGCTGGAACATCCGGCTCACGACCGTCGTCATCGGCGTGCTGGTCATCGTCTACACCACCAGCGGCGGGACGAAGGCGGTGAGCTGGACGCAGACGCATCAGCTGCTGATCGCGCTCGGCGGCATGGCCGTCGCGCTGGTCGTGGCGCTGCGCTCGCTGCCGCACGGAGTCGGCTTCGTCGATGCGGTGCGAGTCGCCGGACGGATGGGACGCATCAACGTCATCGACTTCCACTTCGACGTCACCACGCCCTACAACTTCTGGTCCGGCATCTTCGGCGGTCTGATGGTCGCGCTGGCGTACTTCGGGACCGATCAGTCGCAGGTGCAGCGCTATCTGACAGGCGAGACCGTCAAGCAGAGCCGCCTCGGGTTGCTGTTCAACGGCTTCGTCAAAGTGCCGATGCAGTTCTTCATCCTCTTCGTCGGCGCGATGGTGTTCGTCTTCTATCAATTCGCGCCGCCGCCGCCGTCATTCGATCCGTCGCAGAGCGTGAAGCCCGAACTGCAGGTGGTGCAGAGGCAGACGTTCGAGGCCAAGCGCAGCGCCGCGTTGCGACTCGTCGACGCGATGCATCGCAAGGACGCGCAAACGGTCGAGCGGACGACCGATGAGCTGCACGTCCTGCAGCAGCGCGAGGTCGAGACGCGCAAGGCGGCGAACGCGAACGACACCGACTACGTCTTCCTCACCTTCGTGATGCAGAACCTTCCGCCCGGCCTGGTCGGCCTGCTGCTCGCGGCGGTCTTCTGCGCGGCCATGTCGGCGACGGCGTCGGGACTCAACTCGCTCGCCTCGACGAGCGTCGTCGACGTCTGGAAGCGCCTGGCCTGGCCCGGACGGAGCGATCACGAATACGTCATCGTCTCGAAGTGGATGACCGTGTTCTGGGGGGCGTTCTGCATCGCGTTCGGGATGTACGCCAACCGCCTCGGATCGCTGATCGTCGCCGTCAACAAAGTCGGCTCGTGGTTCTACGGCACGATGCTGGCGATCTTCCTGCTGGCGTTCTACTTCAAGCGCGTCGGCGGCAGGGCGACCTTCCTCGCGGCGCTCATCGCCGAACTCGCGGTATTTCTCTGCGCGCTCTACACCGACATGGCCTGGCTGTGGTGGAACGTGGTCGGGTGCGTGGTGGGGGTGACGGCCGCGGTGCTGCTGCAGGCCGTCACCCCGCGAACGCCTACCAGTTTGCAATCTGCTTCTTGATCTCGTTCACGAAGTCCTTCTGATCGGGACGCGCCGCGGCGATGGCCTTCTCGGCGGCCGCCTTCGCCTCCGCGGTCTTGCCGAGGCGCTGCAGGAAGCGCGCTTTCAGCCAGAGGTTCGCGGTGGTCTCGCTGACCGAGAGCGACTTGTCGAGCCAGTCGGAGATCTCCTGGTCGGTGGCCGCGCCCTTGTTCTCGAACGCGAAGCTCGCCGCCGAATACGGCAGCTGCCAGCTCGGCTGCATTGCGCTCTTCAGACTCTTGAGCGTCTTTGCGGTCGAGTCGGTATTGACCGTGAACGGAACCGCGACGTTCTCCCAGCGCAGCACGACCTTGGCCGTGTCGGTGGTCACGTCGTTGATCTCGAAGCCCATCCACTCGCGGAACTCCGCCTTCTGCGGCGTCACGTTGACGCGCGCGGCGTCCTGCGCCTGGTCGTAGTTGAACGCGCCCCACTGCTCGCCCTGTTTGTTGAACACGACCGCCCAGCTGGTGCGGCCGGGAACCGTGAACAGCGCGTACGTGCCCTTGGCGAGCTTCTGCCCCTCGACCGTGACGTCGTCGCTGAACGTGATCGTCGTGGCCTCGTTCGCGCCGGTGCGCCACACCTGGTCGTACGGAACGAGCGCGCCCCAAATCGTCCGCCCCTTCACTCCGGGACGGCTGTACTTGATGGTGATGTCGGTCAACCCGACCGACTGCGTGAGGCTGGCGTTCGGGCTGACCCGCGGCGTCCGCACCTGGGCGAACGCGGACGTGGTCAGGACGACGAGTGCCAGCGCAAGGATGAGAGTTTTACGCATGCTGGTGTTCCTCCGGCGGCGGATGCTATCGAAAAAACGCCACCGAGCGGAACCAGCGCTTGCATCTGTTGCAAACCGGTGCGGTAATCTGACGGAAGTGAAACCAGGGATATGAGCCGCCGCTCATCTGCACGCCGTATGAGCTACTCGGAGAAAGCTATGACGACATTTAGAGATCCGATCGTCGCAGAAGTTCATGAGACGCGATCAAGACTCCTCGCGAAGTATGGCGGCTCGGAAGGATACGCCGAACACCTTCGTCAGTTGGAAGTCGAACTGAAAGATCGTCTCGTCGAGCGCGACCCGCGGCCGCCCGTGACGACGCGTCGTAAGGCATCGTAGCGGGTCTTCCCCATTGCCTGCTCCGCGCGCCGCGCTGATAATTGCGCGCATGCCAAGCATCCCATTCACCGGTAACTACGAAGACCTCTCCACCGACCGCGGGTATCAGTTCAAGTTCTATTGCGAGAAATGCGGGAACGGCTACATGTCGTCGTTCCAGACCTCGAAGATCGGGATGATCGGATCGGCGGCGCGAGTGGCCGGCGGGCTTCTCGGCGGCGTCTTCGGGCGCGTCGCAGACAGCGCGTATGAAGTGCAGCGCGCGGTTGGCGGGCCTGCCCACGATGCCGCGCTGAAGGAGGCGGTCACCGAGATCGCGCCGACGTTCAAGCAGTGCTCGCGCTGCGGCAACTGGGTCTGCGAGCCGATCTGCTGGAACAAGAAGGCCGGCCTCTGCGAAGGCTGCGCGCCCGACTTCGACGAGGAGATGGCCTCCGCGCAAGCCGAGGCAGCGCGCGAACAGATTCACGAGAAAGCGCGCACCGTGGACTGGACGAAGCAGCGCGACGTCCGCACCGTCACCGGCGCGGTGTGCAAGGAGTGCGGCGCGAAAACCCAGGGCGGCAAGTTCTGCCCCGAGTGCGGCGCGCCCGCCGCGGCCAAAAAAGGCTGCCAGCAGTGCGGGCATGAGGCCGAGGGCTCGCCGAAGTTTTGTCCGGAGTGTGGGCAGAAGTATTAGGTTCCGAGCCGCCGAGTCTCCTAGTCTCCTAGTCTCCTAGTCTCCGAGTCTCCTAGGAGACCAGGAGGCTGGGAGACCAGGAGGCCCAGCCATTGCAGAATCGCCGCGCGTGAAACCAACGATCATCGTCCTCTTCGGCGGCCCCTCCGACGAACGCCACGTCTCCGTCGCGTCCGGACAGAACATCGTGCGCACGCTCGGGTCGCCGCTGGCGTGGTTCTGGGCGCCGAACGGCGCGGTGCATGACGTTGCGGTGAGCGATCTGCTCGCGCATCAGCGGCCGTTTGAGGTCGACTTCGTTCCCGCGCGTCCGGCGATCTTTCCGAACATCGAGCAGGCGCTCGACACGCTCCCGGTCGACGACCCGGTCTTCCTTCTCGCGCTGCACGGCACCGGTGGCGAGGACGGCACGCTCCAGCGGCTCTTCGAGGCGCGCGGCATCCCGTTCACCGGCTCCGACTCCGAGGTCAGCGCGATCGCGTTCGACAAGGCGCGCGCGAAAGAGCTGCTGGCCGGCAAAGTGCGCATGGCCGAGTCGCGCGTCGCGAACGATCCCCGCGAACTGGATGACGTCACCGGCGACATGCTCTTGCGCCACGCGCGCGTCGTCCTCAAGCCGCTCGCCGGCGGCTCCAGCCGCGGCCTCTTCTTCCTCGGCCGCGGCGACGCCGTCCCGCGCGTCGACATCCCTTATATCGTCGAGCAGTTCGTCGAAGGCCGCGAGCTGACCGACGGCGTCGTCGATATGGGCGGCGATCCGTTCGCGCTTCCGGTCATCGAGATCGAGACCGATCCCGGCCGCGAGTTCGATTACGCCGGCAAATACCTCGGCAGCGGCACGCGCGAGATCTGTCCCGCGAACATCCCCGACGCGCTCGCACGCGAAGTCCAGGCGGCCGCACTCGCCGCGCACATCGCCCTCGGGTGCACCGGCTATTCGCGCAGCGACTTCGTCGGCGCCGCCGACGGCGTTTACTACCTCGAAACAAACACGTTGCCCGGCCTCACCACCGCCTCGCTCGTGCCGCAGGAGCTCGCCTCCGCGGGCATCGCGTTCCGCGATTTTCTGGAGAAGCAGGTGGAGTTGGCGGCCGCGCGCGCTACCATCAGCGCGTGACCACCGCGAATCTCGTCCTCGCCCTGCTCCTCGGCCTCGGCCTCTCCGCGTCGACGGGACTCAACACGTTCCTTCCGCTGCTCCTGCTCTCCGCCGCCGCGCGCTTTCACATCGCCGGCATCACCCTCGGCCACAAGTTCGAGTGGCTGACGTCCGACGTCGCCATCATCGTCCTCATCGTCGCCTCGATCGTCGAGCTGATCGGCGACAAGATTCCGGCCGTCGATCACTTCCTCGACGCCATCGGCACGTTCGTCCGGCCGGTCGCCGGCACCGTCGCCGCGGCGTCCGTGCTGACCGGCGTCGATCCGACGGTCGCCGCGATCGTCGGCCTGATCATCGGCGCTCCGACATCGTTCGGCTTTCACAGCCTGAAGGCGGGCACGCGCGTCGCTTCGAGCGCCGCCACGTTCGGCTGCGCGAACCCCATCATCTCGCTGATCGAAGACCTGCTCTCGATCGCGCTCAGCGTGATCTCGATCTTCGTGCCGCTCCTCGTGCCGCTGGTGCTCGTGCTGCTCGCGTTCGCGCTCTGGAAGCTGGTGAAACGGATCCGCGCTACTTCGGCCGCGCCGGCACGTTGATGTTCGTCACGCGCCCCTCGGTCTTCGGCACGAGCGGCTGCGGGTGCTTCTTCAGCTCCTCGATCACCACCTCGCGGATCGGCTGCGCGAAGAGCACCTGGATGCGATCCGCGGGCACCGCCTTCATGATGTCCTGCGTGCCGTCGCCGCCCGCGGCGACGAAATCCGGCATCACGACGGTGTAGAGCTTCTGCAGGTCGATCGGCGAGCCGTCGGCGAGCGTGGCGCCGACGAGACGGTCGGTGCCGACCGGCTTCCCCGCGTCGATCGTGTAGCGCAGCCCGCTGACCTGCATGATCCCCCGCTGCCCGTTCGAGGTCGCGCGGAGAATGTCGACGACCTGCTGGCCGGTGAGGATGACCGTCGCCGGATAGTTGTCGAAGGGGCTGACCGCGAACATGTGCGCGTAGATCAGCTCGCCCTTCGGAAGCTCGTCCCGGATGCCGCCGGAGTTGAAGATCGCGAAGTCGGTGCTGTACGCGGAGCGCAGCGCGTCGGAGAGGAGGTCGCCGATGGTCGACTCCGCGAGATAGTTGCGCGTGAACGGCGCGGCGGTCGTGAGGCCGAGCTTCTCCTCCCGCTTCGCGGCGACGCGCTTGAGGTACGGCTCGATCACTGCCGCCACCCGCTCGTTCGGCAGGATCCGCTTGTTCGCGAACACGCGCGGCACGAGGCGCGCGCCCTCCGGAATCCTCTTCGGATCGCATTTCTCCGTGCCGCTGTAGACGAACGTGCAGATCATCGTGTTCGGCCGGATCTCGCTCTTCGTCACCTTGTTGTTCTTCGTGTCGATCCAGAAGTCGACGGTGGAGAACTCGCGGCTGTAGTTCAGCGCCTGCACGACCGGGATGCCTTTCATGTAGTGCCGCATCTGCGAGTGCGTGTGGCCGGCGAAGAACGCGTCGATCACGCCCTCGGGGATGTGCTCCATGAACTCCATCGCCTCGTGGCTGACCTCGCACGTATGCATGTCGTTCGGATCGCTGACATCGCTGCAGCGGCCGCCCATGTGCGCGATCACGATCACCGCGTCGGCACCTTGCGCGCGCAGTTCCTTCGCGGCAGCGATCGTGGCCGGAATGGGATCGGTGAACTCGAGCGAGGTCACGTTCGCGGCGGTGGTGATGTTCGGCGTGTCGGGCGTCGAGAGTCCGATGATGCCGAGGTTGGCGCCGCCGACACGGACCATCAGGTAGGGCTTCGCCCACGCCGGCGTCGTGTGCGTCGCGCGCTCGAACATGTTCGCGGAGAGGAATGGGAACGAGGCGATCGAGGCGTTGCGCTTCAGCGCGCCGAGGGAATCGTCGCCGGGCTTGCGGGCCACGGAGTCGGGACCGACCGGGCCGAAGTCGAACTCGTGATTGCCGACCGCCGCCGCCGCATAGCCGAGGGCGTTGTAGCCGCGCACGACCGGCTCGCCCTCGAAGAGATTCGACTCGAGCGTCCCCTGGAAGAGATCGCCGGAGTCGACGAGGACGACGTTGTTTGCGTTTTCCGCGCGTAGTGCGTCGACGTAGCTCGCCAGCGCCGGCAGGCCGCCCCACAGCACACCCTCCCCGCCCGCCTGCGGCGTCTCCACGTGCCCCGCGAACCAGCCGTGCACGTCCGTGGTTCCGACCACGACCACGTGGACCGGCGCCGGCGGCGCCGAAGCGCAGCCGAAGGCCAGAAGGAAGAGAACAGGGGCGAGGGACCGTTTCATCGCCGGGGCATTATAGGGGGGAGGTACGATGCACCATGCAACGTATGCCGCACATCCTCGGTGCCTACGCGGTGGCCGCGCTTCACGTCGCGTTCATGCTGTTCGCCGTTCTCGGCGGCTTTCTCGTGCTGAAGTGGCCGCGGCTGATGTGGATTCACCTGCCGGCGGCCGCGTGGGGGATGCTCGTGGAGCTGGCGGGATGGTACTGTCCGCTGACGCGCTGGGAGAATTACTTCCTGCGCGCGGCCGGACGGGCCGGATATGACGGCGGTTTTCTCAATCACTACGTGATGCCGCTGATTTATCCTCCCGGACTGACGCGCGGGATGGAGGTCATCCTGGGCGTGCTCGTGCTCGCGATCAACGTGGGCGTGTATGTGAGAGTGTTTCGATAAATGATCAATGCAGCGATTCCGCAGCACCCGGTCCCGACGACCGAACAATTCTTTTCCAACCTCGGGCTGACCGCCGAGATCCTCGAGACCGTTCGCGCGATCGGCTTCGAGCATCCGACGCCGATCCAGGCCGCGGTCATCCCGATCGCGCTCACGGGCCGCGACGTCATCGGCCTCGCACAGACCGGCTCCGGCAAGACCGCGGCGTTCGCGCTGCCGCTCGCCGAGAAGCTGACGCACGGCCGCGGCGTCCGCGGCCTGATCCTCTCGCCGACGCGCGAGATCGCGCTGCAGACCAAGGCCTTCCTCGATCTCTTCGGCGCGAATCACGAGCTGAACACCGCCTGCGTCATCGGCGGCGTGAAGATGAAGCCGCAGTTCGACGCGCTGCGCTCGAAGCCCGACATCGTCGTGGCCACGCCGGGGCGCCTCCTCGATCACGTGCAGCGCCGCACGGTCTCGCTCCATGACATCGAGGTGCTCGTGCTGGACGAGGCCGATCACATGCTCGACCTCGGATTCCTCCCGCAGATGCGCGACATCCTCAAGCTCCTGCCGCGCGACCGGCAGACGATGATGTTCTCGGCGACGATGCCCGACTCGATCGAGATGATCGCGCGCGACTTCATGCGCACTCCCGAGCGCATCGACATCACTCCCGTCGGCGGGGCCGCGGAAGGGATCACCCACCGCCTCTATGTCGTCAAGGAGGAGGACAAGCGCAACGCGCTGCTGGCGCTCCTGCATCAGGAGCTCGGCTCGACGCTGGTCTTCGCCCGACGCAAGGTCGACGCGGAGTGGCTGTACCACATCCTCGAGCGGCAGGGACATCCTGTGGCGCGCATCCACGCCGACCAGTCGCAGTCGAAGCGCAGCTCGGCGCTGCAGACGTTCCGGGAGGGACAGCACCGCATCCTCGTCGCGACCGACATCGCCGGCCGCGGGATCGACGTCCCCGGCATCGAGCACGTCATCAACTTCGACATCCCCGAGAACGTCGAGGACTACGTGCACCGCGGCGGCCGCACCGCCCGCGGCGCCGCCAAAGGCATCGTCTCCACCATCGTCACCTGGCAGGACCTGCCGATGGTCCGCAAGATCGAAGAGGTCCTCGGCGAGAAGGTCCCCCGCTGCGCCGTCGCCGGCGTCGAGCCGTGGGAGGAGATGGAGAAGAAGGCGGTTGCGCGGCGGCGGCGGGTTTAGTCGTCGTCGTAGCCGGTCGCACCGATCCTGCCCGGCGGCTCCTTCGGCGTCTCACCGCGCTGACGGCTGGCTTCGATCAGCTCTTCGTTGGCCACGGTCTCTTTCGCCATCTGCGCGCGGGCGCTGGCCAGGTAGACCTTCACGCCTTTGTCGGCGTAAATCCGCTCGATCTCCGCGGCATCGGCGTCGATGACGATGTAGTCGCGGACGCGCGTTGAGAAAATCGCGAACTTGCCGTTCGCCTGCCTCTCGATGTGCCAGGCCACGCGCTCATCATTTCACGAGGCTCTTCAGCAGATCGACAACCCGCTCCGGCCAGCTCGCGGTCAGCGACCACGGAAGCGGCTGTTGCACTACGTGCAGCGTCCCCTCCTTCTCCACGACATCCCATGAATTGCCGTGAAAGCGGATCGTCACCTTCGCGGCGCCGACGCGCAGGTCGCGGATGGTGATCTCCGGCAGCCAGTCCGGAAGGTGCGGATCGACGACCAGGAGATTCAGTGGCGCGTACGGATAGAGACCGAGCAGCGCCTGGAGCAAAGAGAACGTCGCCGACGCTGACCACGCCTGCGGCGAGTTCGCGTTCGGATACATCGCCGGGAACGGATGGGCCGCGTCGCGCGGATGACCGCCGAAGAGCTCCGGCAGGCGGTAGAACTCGAAGAGCGCCGCGGCCTCGAACTGCGCGCGGGCGAGCTGCTGCACGCGGTCGTGCAGGCCGTAGCGCATCAATCCGAGGGCGAACGTGCCGTGCTCGACGGGCCAGATCGAGCCGAGGTGATAGCTGTAGGGGTTGTAGGAAGGGTGACGCGACGACAGCGTGCGGATGCCCCAGCCGGAGAAGAGGTCGTCGGCAAAGAGGCGCTCGGCCACGCGCGGCACGTGCTCGTCGGCGGCGATCGCTGTGGCGATGCAGTGCCCGGGATTCGAGGTGATCGAGCGCACCTGTTTCCCGTTCGCGTCGATCGCCAGCGCGTAGAAGCCTTCATCCTCCATCCAGAACGCCTCGTTGAAGCGCTGCTTCAGCGCCAGCGCCTCCTCGAACATCCGCTTCGCCTCGTCGCGGCGGCCGAGGGCCCACAGCACCTCCGCGAAATGCAGCTTGGCCACGTGGACGAAGCCCTGCTCCTCGCAGGTCGCGATCGGCGGCTCGACCGGCGAGCCGTCGTCGTAGACGATCGCGTCGGGCGAGTCCTTCCAGGCCTGATGCTTCACGCCCTCGCTCGAATGCGTCTGATACGTGTAAAGACCGTCATGCAAACGCTCGCGATCGAGCCACTGCAGCGCGCGCAACGCCGGCTCGATGTAAGGCGCGATGACCTCCTTGTCGCCGCACCAGTGCCACAGCTCGGCGACCATGAACGCGTACAACCCCGAGGTCGTGATCGAGCCGTAGCTGCGCCCGCGCGGATTGATGTCGAGCGCGGAGAGCGGACCGGTGTGCGCCTCGTGGATCATCCGGCCGGGCTGCTCGTCGCGCCAGTCGTCGGTGCGCGTGCCCTGCAGTCTCGCGAGCACGTCGAGCGTGCCGGTCATCATCCCGGTGCCGAGCATGGCCGCCTGCCAGCTCGCGGTCAGCGTGTCGCGGCCGTAGATGGCGATGTAGATCGGCAGGCCGGCGGCCATCGTCCACGAGCGCGGGCTCACGTCGAGGTCGTAGAGCCGCAGCGCGGCGAGGTCGTACTTCGCCTGCTCGAGCGTTCCCTCGACGACCGCGGCCATCGTGCCGCTCTCGCGCGTCTCGATCTTCGCGGCCTCGTCGAGAAACATCTTCTGCCGCTCGTCGGTGATCGCGAACGCACGGCAGCGATGGCAGGGACGCATGCGCTTTCCGTCGATCGACGGCGCGAAGTCGACGCAGAGCTGCCATGACGCGTGCGGCTCGAGCTCGATCTCGAACAGGGCGCGGTTGCCGTCGAAGCGCGGCGCGCGCGAGAAGCCCACGTCGACGCGGCGATCCATCTCGAACTTGCGCGTCAGATCGGCGACATCGCTGCAGTCATGCTCGATCTCGATCGCGAACGTGAAGCGCGTCGCGTCTTTCGCGTAGTTCGTTAGCGCGATGTCTTCGTGCAGCCCATCGCCGGCAAAGCGCCCGACGCGCAGCTCCAGCGGCTGCCGCGACTCCGGCGGCACCATCCCGCTGCCGCGATCGGGCTCGCCCGCGTCCACGCCGGGCGCGGCGATGATGTAGTACGCGAGAAACGAATGCTGCTCGACGTTCGAGAGCACGTTCGATGACGGCAGCCGGCCGTCGATGTAGTAGCGCAGCGTCGACACCAGCCGCGTTTCATAGACGAAGAGACCGTGCCGCGACCCCGGCGCGATCATCCCATCGCGTCCCATCGCGAGCACGGTCCGGCCGTGGCTCAGGTAGAGGGTGTCGGCGCGGGCGTGAATGTGGGTTAACACGTGGTCTCCCAGTCTCCCGGTCTCCCAGTCTCCCAGTCTCCCAGTACCGGCCACCGCCGGGCAACCGGGTAACCGGGCGACCGGGCAACCTCTCATGCAAAGGCCGTTCTGTACAATCCGCCCGTGTCCGATTTCTCCCCCGCCTGGTTCATCCGCGGCCCTCACGCGCAGACGATCTGGGGACGCATGGTTCGTCCCCGGCGGCTGGTGGCGCTGCGCCGCGAGGCACTGGAGACGCCCGACGGCGACGAGCTGCTGCTCGATCATCTCGACGCGCCGGTGACGGCGAAGGATCCGCTGCACTTCATCCTGCTGCACGGACTCGAAGGGAGCTCGTACTCGGTCTACATCCAGGGCGTCCTCGCCGAGGTGCGGAGGCAGGGGCAGGCGGCGACGGTGCTGAACTTCCGATCGTGCGCGCGCGATCCCAAGAACGTCGGCCGCATGCTGCCGAACCGCCGGCCGCGCTTCTATCACTCCGGCGAGACCGGCGACTTCGACTTCGTCATCCGCACGCTCGCCGCCGGCTCCCCTCACGAGCGTTTCGTCGCCTTCGGCGCCTCCCTCGGCGGCAACGTCCTGCTCAAATGGCTCGGCGAGCATCCCGGCCAGCAGCTCGTCGCCGCCGCGGCGACGCTGTCCGTGCCGTACGACCTCGGCGCCGGCGCGCGTTACCTCGAGCAAACGAAGGCAGGCGCGTTCTACGTCGCGCGCTTCCTGAGCACGCTGAAGAAAAAGACCGCGCGCGCCGACATCGCGCCCCTTCTCGATCTCGAGCGTGTCATGCGCTCGCGCACGTTCTGGGAGTTCGACGAATACGCGACTGGCCCGCTGCACGGCTTCACGGGCGCCGAGGATTACTACGCGAAGTCGAGCTCGATCCGCTTCCTCGACCGCATCACCACGCCGGCGCTCGCGCTGAATGCCGAGGACGATCCGTTCCTTCCGGCCGAAGTGCTGCCGCGCGCGAAGGCGGGGGCGTCTTCGTTCGTCGATTTTCGGACGACGCGCGGCGGCGGCCATGTCGGCTTCATCGGCGGCCGCGCGCCGTGGCGCTGCGAGTATTGGGCGGAAGTGCTGGCCGTGCGCTGGCTCATTGAGGCTGCACGATGACGCGCCTTTCAGGCGCATTCGCGATCTGGGGGCTGGCCATCGGGATTTCCCTCGCGCCGCTGATGACGAAGCCCGCGCCGCCCGGACAACTCCCCGGCTACGCGGCTGCGATCGGCCTCGACGCGCACGCGCCGTTCCGCTTCTACGCCGTCATCATCGCGCTGACGCTCGCGCTGCCGCTGATGCTGCGGCCGATCGTGCGGCGGCTCGCGCCCACCGCCTGGGCGAGCAACGCCACCATCGCCGCCTGCATCGTCGCGCTCTGGTTCGTCGTCATCGAGCGCAACTTCCTCTGGACGTTCGTGCCGGCGCTGCTGGCGATCACGACATTCACCTTGCTGCGAGGCATCGAGCTTCGCTTCACGCGCCGCGACTGGATTCTGATCCCCACGTTCCTGACCACGTTCATGGCCGTCATCGACGTGGCGCGCGACATCCAGGTGCAGCGCGCGGCGATCGTCGCGCTCGCGATCGTGCTCGCCCTCCGCATCACCGTCGCCTTCATCCCATCGCCGCTGCCGCCGGCGCTGGCGTTTCTCATCGCACCGCTCGGCCTCCTGTTGCAGACGGGATTCTTCGCACGCGATCAGCGCTACTTCGGCTGGCACGCGCTGCTGATCGTGGTGCTCTCGCCCTTCATATTGCGCGTCGTGTTGCGCAACGAACGCCGCGCCGTGCAGGCGCTGGCGTTCGTGGTCTATCCGCTGGTCGCGTTCGCGTACACGAACGCGATGAGCATGCCGGTCGCGGAAGGGAAATACCGGATCTCGATTTTCGAAGCCTCGCATTCGCTGCCGATGGCCTCCGAGTACCTGCGCGGCGAGCGCCCGTACCTCGACGACCTGCCGGTGCACGGCCTCGGCGAGGACGGCGGCATCGACCTGCTCGCGTTTCGCATCAGCGGCGTGACCGCCGGCTCCGCGCTGCGCCTGCGTTTCCTCCTCGGCATCCTCGCCGCCGTCGCCATCTACGCCCTCGGCACCGCGATGACCGGCATCCCCGAAGCCGGACTCGCGGTCTGGCTCTTCGCCACGCTCATCGGATGGAACGGGTCCGCCCGCGCGCTTCCCGCGCTGATCACGCTCGCCTTGATCGCGTGCGCGGTCCGCAAACGCGACACGCGATACCTGATCGCCGCCGGAGCCGGCGCGGTCCTCTGTGGGATCAACAGTCTCGACTATGCGCTCTACACGTTCATCGCGCTGGTGGTCGCCGTCGTCCGCTTCCAGCCGCGCCGCACGGCGATCAAGCACACCGCGATCGGGCTCGCCGCGGGCGCGGTCCCGCTGTTTCTCGGATTTGCGATCTTCGGCATCCTCGACGATTTCATCCGCGGCACGTTCTTCGAGATCGTCTCGTTCGGGCCCGCCTACACCCTGAGCCTCTTCACTCCGCCGCGCTCCTTCGCTGAAGCCGGCTCGTTCCCCGAGTTTCTGCCGGCGATCTTTCGTGCCGAGACGTTCCCGTATCTGATCTGGGGCCTCATTGCGATCGCGACGGCGGCGCTGCTCGCGCGTCCGCGGCGACGCCGGTACGAGCCGTTCGTCATCGTCGGATTGTGGATCGTGCTCGCCGCGATCTCGTACGCCGAGCGCCACCACCTCTACTTCATGCCCGCCGTGGCGCCGATGCTCATCGGCGGCGCGTACATCGCGATCCGCAGGCGCGCCGCCCTCGCACCCGTGCTCGTCGCTGCACTCATCGTCCTCTCGATGCCGACGGTACACATCGGCATCGTGGGCTGGGTCCGCCGCCTGCGCGGACCCGCGGAAGAAGGATGGACCGAGGTGCGCGACATCCCGCGGGCGCGCGGCGTCCTCATGCCGGCTGCCGATGCCGCGGAGCTCGCGTCCGCGAAGAAATACGCCGACCTCACCCTGCAGCGCGACGAGACCTTCATCGACTTCACGAACCGCGCGGCCTGGTACTACTTCCTCAATCGCGACCTCCCGCTGCGCCACGTCGAAGTCGCGTATTACGAAAGCGAGCAGGCGCAGCGCGAAGTGATCGCCACGATCGAGCGCAACCCCAGAATCCGCGCCGCCCTGGTCCCCCCCGGCGGCACCGCCGTCGACGGCGTCGCCAACGAGCTCCGCGCCCCCCTGGTCTGGGACTACCTCCAGCAACACTTCACCCCCGACTTCGAAGAAGGGCGGGTGGTGTTCTGGAGGAGGAGGTAACATCGAGCCGTGCGCGAGCTCTGGTTTCGCAAGTGTGCGTCGTTCGAGGAGGAGGCGGAGGCCGACCGCGAGTATTGGGCGCAATTCTCGCCGGACGAGAAAGTGGCGCTGATCGAGGATCTGAAGAGAGAGCAGGCGATGATTTCGAATGAGGGCTACCTTCCAAGTCCCGATCACATCGACTTCGTTAGATGCCTGAATCGTCAGGCCGCCCGCTTCCTGATCATCGGCGCGCATGCAATTGCGTTCCATGCAAAGCCGCGAAACACGAAGGACTTCGATGTCCTCATCGAGCCGACTCGCGAAAACGCAAAACGCGTCATCGCTGCGTTGCACGACTTCGGTTTCGGCTCGCTCAACATCACTGAATCTGATCTGGCAACGCTGGGCGAGATCATTCAGCTCGGTTTCCCGCCCAACCGCATCGACATCGTCAATCACATCAGCGGTGTCAGTTTTGAGCAGGCGTGGGCCGGCCGGGTTGAAGGGAAATTCGGCACCGAGTCCGCCTTCTACATCGGCAAACTCGACCTGATTAAGAACAAGGAGGCAGTGGCGCGCCCCCAGGACTTAGCGGACGCCGACCTCCTGCGCCGCTTCTGACCCCTTGGGAACGCCGCCGTCCCGGCGGCTGGACCGGCGGCGTCCCGCCGCCGCGGGAAGCGAGACGCTTCCCGACCAGCCGGCGGGACGCCGACGTTCCCTCTGGTAGCATCGTTCCGATGACCCTCACCCCCGACACGACGTCGGCATCCGCGGCGCTGATCGCGTTCATCACGGAGAAGCATCCGTTCGCGGCGCGCGCGGTGCGCGAGCACGGCGTCGACGACGTCGAGGCGTTGCGGCGGGCGCTCGAGGCGCTCGTCGTCGCGGACGATGTCCCCGACACGACGCCGGGTGTCGGCGCGCGCGAGCGGGTGGAACGCGCGATCCGCGAGGTGATCGACGACTGCAAAGGCTTCCTGCGCCGCGAGGCGATCGCGGCGTCGTTCACCGCTGACGAGAAGATCGAGATGCTGCGCGGGATGCTGCTCACGCGCGCGGTCGACAACCGGCTCAAGCAGTTCTTCACCGGCGGCGACGTGCGCTGGGGCAATGCGTCGTTCCAGGGAAAGGGGTTCCGCTCGCTCGGACAGGAGGCGATTTACGCGGCGTGCATCCGTCTGCGCCGCCAGCCGTTCGGCGATGTGATCTCGCCGATGATCCGCGACCTCGGCGCGGTGCTGGCCATGCACAACGCGCCCGAGACCGTGCGCATGGTGCTCAACGCGCAGATGGGTAAGGCCGGCGCGCCGATGAACGGGAAGGACCTGCACGTCGGCGACTGGGAGCACGGCGTGCTGCCGGCCATGGCGCCGCTCGGCGGTCCCGCGCTCACCATCGCCGGCATCGCCATGGCGTTCAAACTGCGCAACGAGCCGCGCGTCGCGGTGTCGTTCATCGGCGAGGGCGCGACGTCGCTCGGCGAATGGCACGAGGCCATCAACGCCTGCGCCGCGCGCAAGCTGCCCGCGCTTTTCTGCGTGCAGAACAACCAGACCGCGCTCTCGACGCCGGTGCACGAGAACTCGGCGGTGCGGATGTTCGCGGACAAGGGCTCGGGCTACGGAGTCCCGTCGATCACCATCGACGGCACCGATCCCGAGGCCATCGCCGCGGCGTTTGCGTGGGCCGCGGAACGCGCGCGCGCCGGCGAGGGTCCCACGCTCATCGAGCTGGTCGCGATGCGGATGTGCGGGCATGCGCATCACGACGACATGCTCTACCTCGGCAAGGACCCGCAGCCGTCGTGGTCCTACCCGCCGCTCACCGAGTCCGGGTACGCCGACCGCGAGGCGTACGAGTTCTGGCGGCAGCGCGACCCGATCGCGACATACGCGGCCAGGCTCGAGCGCGACGGCGTGATGCGCGAAGGCGATCTCGATCGCTGGAAGCGCGAGGCGGAAGCGCTCGTCGAAAAAGAGGCGCGCGCGGTGATCGATGCGCCGTGGCCGGACGGTGCGCTCGCGGGTCAGGGCGTGTTCGCAAATGAGGCGCCGCGGTGGCGCGTCGAGGTGCTCGACGAGTCTGTGCGCCGGCGCGAGATCGCGCTTCCGGAAGTAGAAGAGGCGCCGCCGTTCGATGTGAAGGGAAAGACGTTCCTAGAGGCGGTGATGCTCGGCGTCGGCGACGCGCTGCGCGCCGACGAGCGGACGTTCGTCTACGGCGAGGACGTCGGCGGCAAGTACGGCAATGCGTTCCTGCTGCTTCGTCCGCTGCTCGGCGAATTCGGCGATCGCATCATCAACGCGGTGCTGTCGGAAGGATCGACGATCGGCGTCTGCACGGGTGCGGCGCTCGCGGGCATGCGGCCGATCGGCGAGATCCAGTTCAACGACTTCGTCGCCACAGGATTCAATCAGCTCGTCAACAACGCCGCGAAGCTGCGCTACCGCTGGGGCGCTGAGATTCCCTTTGTCTTGCGGATGCCCTGGGGCGGTCTGCGCCACGCCGGTCCGTTTCACTCGCAGAACACGGAGGCGTGGTTCTACCGTACGCCGGGCCTGAAGATCGTCGTACCGTCGACGCCGCACGACGCGCGCGCGCTGCTCGCATCCGCCGTCGCCGATCCGGACCCGGTGCTCTATTACGAGCACATCGCGCTGTACCGCGACCCGAAGGTGAAGCAGCTCCTCGGCGACGAGCCGCCCGCGCCGATTCCGATCGGCAAAGCCGCGCTCCGCCGCGCCGGCGACGACCTCGCGATCATCTCCTATGGCGCCTACGTCCACGCCGGCATGCGCCTGGCCGAGAAACTCGCCAAAGAAAATATCGAGTGCGCCGTGCTCGACCTTCGCACGCTTGCTCCTCTCGACCGCGACGCCGTCCTCGCCCTCGCCCGCCATTGCAACCGCGTCCTCATCATCCACGAGGACACCCGCACCGGCTCGATCGGCGAGTCGCTCGCGGCGATCATCCAGGAGGAGGCGTTCGAATACCTCGACGCCCCCATCCGCATCGTCGGCGCCCTCGACACCCCCGTGCCGTACTCACCGCCGCTCGAGGAGTTCTTCCTCCCGAGCGAGGAGCAGATCGAGCGGGCCGCGCGGCTGGTGCTGGATTACTGAATTCTTTCGAGGTGCTCGAGATCGAGAAGATCCTGCCGCCGGCCCGTGGCGCGTTTGGACCGAATGAGATCCTCTTTGCCGAGGAAGGGAAACTCTTCACCGTCCACTCTCACCATCATGCGATTCGCCCACGCGCCGGCGAACTCCAAGCCAGCAGGCTCCGTCAGTAGATCGATCCGGGCCGGATCGACTCCGATCTGGTAGATCCACCCCGGTGTGGAAAGATCGTGAACTGTGAGGTCATGCAGCGGCGCACCGAACTCGAGAAGAGCGCGCCATACACGACTCGCATTCTCGGGAGTCGGATGGATCCAGACATCGAGATCACGCGTGCCGCGGAAGTATCCGTGAGCGATCACCGCATGGGCGCCGATCACGAGAAACTCAGCTTTTGCGGCGGATAACGCGCGCAACATCTCGACGAAATTCCGGTTCATCGAGAGTTCCACTTTGCCACATCCATAACGCTTTCGTGAGCTCCCATTGGGCCTGCAAACGCTCTTCGGGCGTCATGCGGAGCACATCTTCGTCGACGACCGGCTCCTCACCCATTTTGTACTTTCGTACCGTAACGTTGCGACGCTCGGTCATACCGCAATTATCTCACGCGGTACTCCCCCCTCACCCACTCCGCCTCCTCCCGCCCCAGCGCCTCGCCGGCGCTGGCCGCAGCGGCGACCTGCCCCGGGTTGCGTTGGCCCAGGAGCACGCAGGCGGTCGGGTTGTCCGCCAGCAACGCGCCGGTGACGGCGTGGAGGACGGGCTCGGGGTGCGAAGCGAAGCGGGAGCGCATCGCGGCGGCGGCGTGTTTGTAGCGTTCGATCGCGGCGGGGTCTTTGAAGTCGGCGATGTTGCTGCGGAAGTCGCCTTTGCCGTAGTCCTTCGGCGCGTCGTATTTGCCGAGCAGCAGGCCGTGTTTGAGTGGGGAGAAGAACGCGACGCCGAGGTCGTGGGAGTCGACCCACGCTTTCAGGCCGCTCGATTCGTAAGCGTCGTCGACGACGTTGCGGTACGGCTGGACCACGTCGGGATCGACGCGTGCGATGTACTGCATGATCTTCGACGCGTCCCAGTCGGAGAGGCCGATGAAGCGGATCTTCCCTTCCTCGCGAAGGCGGCGCATGACCTCGAGCGCGGGCTCGAAGTTGTCGCGGAAGTCGCACTGGTGGAAGTAGTAGAGATCGATGACGTCGGTGCGCAGATTGCGCAGCGACGCCTCGAATTTCCTGCGCATGTACCGCGGGTCGTACGGGACGTTCATCGGACCGAAGTCCCAGCCGACCTTCGTCGCGAGGAAGATCTCGCTGCGCGGGACCTCGTTCCAGACCTCGCCGATCAACTGCTCCGCGTGGCCGGCGCCGTAGACGTCGGCGGTGTCCCAGTGCGTGATGCCCGCGCGGTACGCGGCGATCAGCGCCTCGCGGGCAAGTGCGTCGTCGTGGCCCTTCCAGCCGACCGACGCGCCCTGCTCCGTCACGAGCGGACCGCCGTGCCCCCACGTGCCGAGGGAGATCGCGGGGACCTGGACGTTCGTGCGGCCGAAGCGGAGCGTGCGCATGGCGCCGGATTATAGTCAGCGCATGAGCTGCGAATTGTGCGACGCGGTCGCGAGCACCGGCGACGTCGTTTTCGAGGACGAGCGAACCTTCGTCGTGCTGCACAACGACTGGTCGGTGCGCGGGCACGCGATGATCGTCTCGAAGCGCCACGTCGAGAATCCATCGGACCTCGACGAAGACGAGTGGCTGCACTTCGCACGCGTCTGGCGGCACACGGAGCGCGTGCTGCTCGAGCTGACGAAGGCCGATCGCGCGATCGCGCTCAAGCTCGGCCTGAAGGCGCCGCACCTGCACGTGCACCTCTATCCGGTCAGTGCGTCCGCGACCCGCGAGGAGGTCTTCGCCGCCATCAACATGCAGTCACGTGTTTCGCGGGACGAGGCATTTACTCTTGACACGATTCGCGCGCTGAATGAGCATTCATTCGGCCATGTCCCGAACCGTCACCACCCCTGAGTCCGACACCTTCCGCGGCACCTCGAAGCGCGAGCGCATCCTCCGCGCCGCGGTCGACGTTTTTGCCGAGCACGGCTACTTCAACGCCAAGGTCGCGCAGATCGCGAAGGCCGCAGGCGTCGCCGACGGCACGATCTATCTCTACTTCGACGGCAAGGAAGACCTGCTGATCACGATCTTCCGCGAGCACACCCGCAACTACCTGCGCGCGCTCGAGCAGCAAATGGCGAACGTCAATCGCGCCGAGGAGCGGCTGCGCATCGCCATCCGCCACCACCTCGAGACCCTCGGCCGCGACCGCGCGCTCGCGGTGGTCTCCCAGGTCGAGCTCCGCCACAGCCTCAAGTTCATGAGCCTCCTCTCGCAGGAGGAGGTCGCCGACTACCTCAACATCATCCGCACGATCGTCGAGCGCGGACAGCAGGAGGGCGTGTTCCGCCGCACCGTGCATCCGCAGCTCGTGGCCAAGGCGGTGTTCGGCGTGCTCGACGAGATGGTGACGTCGTGGATGCTGTCCGAGAAAGACTACGACCTCGGCAGCCTCGCCGATGAAGTGGCGGACCTGCTCCTGACCGGATTGTTGTGACGCGCCTCTCGCGCCGCGATCTCGCCTTCATCGCCGGCTGCATCGCGCTCGCCGCAATCGCCACCTTCATCATCGTCCGCTACTACCACGCCGCGTTCCCCGAGGCGTCGATCGACTTTCGATTCGACCGCAACACGTCGCGGCCGATCGCGGAGAAGTTCGTGAGCGCGCAGCACATCGACGTGCGTGGCATGAAGCACGCGGTGCGTTTCGACTCCGACGACAGCGCGCGGATTTTTCTGGAGCGATCGAACGCCGCCGGCGCGATGGGCAAACAGGTGCGGCTCTGGACGTGGCATCACCGCTGGTTCCGGCCGCTGCAGGAAGAGGAGATCAGCGTCGACGTCGCCACCACCGGCGAGATCGTCGCGTTCGCGCACACGATTCCGGAGGAGCGCGCAATCCCCGGAGCGGGTCCTCCGCCGGTCGAGTTTCTGCGCGGCATCGGCGTCCGCGTCGACGACCTGAAGCTGATCTCGACGAGCGAGCGCCGGCTGCCGAAACGCATTCAGCGGATCTACACGTGGGACTCGGCGTCGATCCGGCCCGCCGGGGCGCCGTATCGCCACACCGTCACCGTCGACGGCGCGATTGTCACCGGCTACTCGCAGCGGCTGCGCGTGCCCGACGCGTGGCTGCGCTCGTATCGCGAGCTGCGCTCGAAGAACAGCGCCGCCGGTGCCGTCGACACGATCTTCGCGGCGGCGTCGATGCTCGCGGCGCTGATCGTCTTCATCATCCGGCTGCGCCGCGGCGATCTGCATTTCCGTTTCCTCATCGCCATCGGCATCGCCGCGCTCGTGCTCACCGCCGGCGTCGCAGCGAACTCGATGTCTGCCGAGCTCGCGTACTACGACACGAAGACGTCCTACCCCGCCTATCTCGGCAATCTCGCGCTCGGCGCCGCGATGCAGAGCTTCGGCATGGCCATGCTGCTGATCGTGATCTGCGGCGCTGGCGAGGTGACCTATCGCGAGCGGATGCCGGACAAGCTGGCCATGCCGCGCGTGTTCGGCCGCCGCGCGCTCGGCTCGCGCCGCGTCTTTCTCTCGCTGATCCTCGGCTACGCGCTGGTGCCGCTGTTCATCGCCTACCAGATCGTCTTCTACCTCACCGCGCGCAAATACGGCGCGTGGGCGCCGGCGGAGGTTCCGTACGACGAGCTGCTGAACAGCGCGGTCCCGTGGGTGGCGGTGCTCTTCGCCGGATTCTTCCCCGCGCTCTCCGAGGAGTTTCTGTCGCGCGCGTTCTCCATCCCGTTTTTCGAGAAGATCTTCCGCTCGCGGATCGCGGCGATCGTGATCGCGGGATTCATCTGGGGATTCGGACACTCGACCTATCCGAATCAGCCGTTCTACATCCGCGGGCTGGAAGTCGGGATCGTCGGCGTCATCGCCGGACTGCTGATGCAGCGCTTCGGCCTCCTGCCGCTGCTGATCTGGCACTTCACCGTCGACGCGGTCTACACGGCCACGCCGCTCTTCGCCTCGGGGAACGTCTACTACATCGCCTCCGCGGCGGCCGCGAGCCTGCTGTTCGCGATGCCGCTCGTCGTCGCGATCGGGCGGTACGCCCGCAACCGCGGCTTCGTCCCCGACGCCGACCTCTCGAACGCCTCGCTTCCCCTCTCGCCGCCGCCGGCGCAACCGGAGGCGGCGCCGGCGAAGCCGGAGCTCCCGCCGCCGATGCGCGTGACCTCGCCACGCGCGATCGCCTGTGCAGCCGCGCTCGTGCTCGCGGCGGTCGCGCTGGCGCTCCGGCCGCCGTCCCCGGACGACGCGATCGACTATCGCATCGGCAGCGCACGGGCGAAGGAGATCGCAAGTGGAGCAGCGGCCGCTTCGGCCGCCGGCGGCCGGGAGCGGCCGCCGCTCCACTCCATCGCCGCGCCGGTCGAAGGCTTCCGCTCCTGGGACGCCGGCTCCACGCGCGAGGACGGCGGCGCGCCGGGGGGCTTCGACTCGACGGCCGCGACCTACCTGCTCCGCAACGGCATGAGCATGCGCGACCTGGTGCAGGTCTTCCGCACGAAGCTCGAGGCGGGGACGTGGACGGTGCGCTTCTTCACGCCGCTGAAGAAGGAAGAGGTCTTCGTCGAAGTCGATCCGCGCACGTCGCGCGCGATCGGCTATCACAAGTACCTCGACGAACAGACGCCCGGCCCTTCGCTGACACAGCCGCAGGCCGCGGACATCGCACGCCGCGCGTTCGCGACGTACGGCATCGACGTCAACGCGTTCGAGCTGAAGGAAGCGCTCACGTTCCAGCAGCCGAAGCGGCGCGACTGGCTGTTTCACTTTCAGGAGCGGACGCCGCTCGGTGCAGAAGCTTACCGGCGCGTGACGGTGCGCGTCGCCGGCGCCGAGGTTACGCAGTTCAACAAGAACGTCAAAGTGCCGGAGAGCGTCGAGCGCGAGGCCAGCACGCAGACACTGATGAACGTCGTGCTGTTCGCGATGAAGATCATCGGAGCGGTCGCGCTGCTGGCACTGGTCATCGCCGGCGTCGTCATGGCCACGCGCGCGCACGGGTTGCCGTGGCGGCGCGCGCTGCGCTGGACGCTCATCCTCTCGTTCATCCCGATCGCCTCGATCGCCGCGCGTTACGAGCTGAGCCTCTTCGGCTACAGCACGACCATGGCCTGGGACACGTTCCGCGTGCGCCTCCTCGTGCAGTTCGTCGTCGAGCTCGCGCGCGATCTCGGCATCCTCTTCCTGGCATTGGCGGGACTCGAGGCGACGCTGCCCTACGCGCTGAACCTCCTCGGCCGCGACGGGCGCGCGCGTTTCGGACGCGCCGCCGTGGTGGCCGCATTCACCGCGATCGCGATCGCGATCCTCGTCGGAACCGCGATCCAGCGGCTCGAGATCGCCTTTCCATGGATGGCGACGATCGCCTTCAGCGTGCCGGAAAGCGTCGCCATCCCGCTGCCCGCGCTCATCGACGGCACGCAGGCGCTCTTCGCCGCGATCGCGATCTCAGGTGCGGTCGCGTTGTACGCGCACGCCGTGCGCGGCAAGTGGATTGCCTGGATCACCGTCGCCGCGCTCTTCTGTCTGGCGGTCGATCCCTACGCGACGGCCGCGCAGATGCCGGCGATGCTGGCGCGAGCACTGGTCATCGCGCTGATCGCGTGGCTGGTCGCGCGGTACGTGCTCGACGCCAATCCGCTGGCCTGGCCGCTGACCGTCTTCATCGCCGCGGTGCTGCAGAGCGCGGCGGTGCTGCTCCAGAATCACCGGGGAGATCTCGTCGTGAACGGCATCGCGTTGATCGGATTTGCGGTACTTGCGACGGTGTGGTTTGTCATCCCGAGCGTGAGCGAGGGACCTGGGCCGGGGGCGCCGCCATGAGCACCCCTCCCGCCCAGGTCCCTCGCTCCGCTCGGGATGACAAGATGCGCGAATCGTTCAAATCGCGGATGCTGCGCTGGAAGTTCAATCTCTTTCCCGCGTATCGCGGCAGCGGCGCGCGCGTCACATACATCGCCGCGGACTTCCGCGAGGTGCGCGTCAAGCTGCCGCTGTCGTGGCGCTCGCGCAACTACGTCGGCACGATCTTCGGCGGCTCGCTGTACGCCTCGGTCGATCCGATGTACATGATCATGCTCATCCATCTCCTCGGACCCGACTACATCGTCTGGGACAAGGCCGCGTCGATCCGCTTCCGCAAGCCGGGACGCACGACGCTGTTCGCCACGTTCCGCCTCGATGACGCCGAGCTGGACGAGATTCGCAACCGAACCGCAAACGGCGAACCGCTCGATCGCACCTACAATGTCAATCTCGTCGATGCGGAGGGCGTCGTCCACGCGTCGGTGGAGAAAGTGATTTACATCAAACGCAAATGAGCCTCGGCATCCGTGGATTCGAGTACAGAGACCTCTACGATTTCGAAAAACTGAAAGAGCTCGCGCTCGCATTCGACCGCTTCGTCGAAGAGCGTGACGCGGAGCTCTTTCGCCGCTTCGACGCCTATCGCGCGACACGCGACCTCAGCGGCCCGGACGAATCGGCGCTGCTCATCGCGGTCAGCCGCGAGCTCGGCACCTTCCTCAAGCAGCTCTTCGGCACCGACGACGCGCCGGTCAAAGAGCGCGCCGATCGCGACGCCGAGGTTGCGCGCTTCAAGAAAGAGTTCGTCGCCAAACGCGTCGCGAAAAGTGGAGCGGCGGGCTCTCAGCCCGCCGACACCCTCCGGCGGGCTGAGAGCCCGCCGCTCCACGACGAAGCCGATCCCGAGCTCTCGCTGGCAATCATCGCCAACCGCCTCCTCGATCGATTGAAAGAGAATCCGGCCGACGAAGAGCTGCGGGCGCAGACCGAGCAGCTCGTCGAATGGACCGCCGCGCAATGGAAGGCCGGCCGCTTCGCGGGCTGGACGTCGTTCCGCCTCCCGCAGCCGCTGCACTTCGACAAGCTCGTGCCGACCGAGCCGGTCGACGAGGTCCGCTTCGGCGGCGATCATCATCACTTCCGCCGCCGCGACGGCTTCGGCCTCACCGACGCGCGCATGACCCCGCGCGAGATCACCGACGAGGCGCACTACTGCATCTACTGCCACGAGCGGAAAAAAGACTCCTGTTCGCGCGGCTTCCCGCAGCCGAACGGCACCTACAAGCCGAACCCGCTGGGCATGGCGCTGGAGGGGTGTCCGCTCGACGAGCGCATCGGCGAGATGAACGTGCTGCGCGCGGACGGCGATGCGATCTCCGCGCTGGCGATGGTGCTGATCGACAACCCGATGGCGCCCGGCACCGGCCACCGCATCTGCAACGACTGCATGCGCGCCTGCATCTTTCAGAAGCAGGATCCGGTCAACATCCCGCAGATCGAGACCGGCATGCTCACCGACGTCCTGTTCCTGCCGTGGGGCTTCGAGATCTACTCGCTGCTGACGCGCTGGAATCCGCTGAACGTTCGCCGTCCGATGGCGCTGCCGTACAACGGCAAGAACATTCTCGTGGTCGGCCTCGGTCCGGCCGGCTACACGCTCGCGCACTACCTCGCGAATGAGGGCTTCGGCGTCGTGGCCATCGACGGACTGAAGATCGAGCCGCTCGGATTCGATCCTTACGAGCCGATTCCCGACGCGCGCGTGCTGTGGGACGAGCTCGACGAGCGCATCCTCGCCGGATTCGGCGGCGTCTCCGAGTACGGCATCACCGTCCGATGGGACAAGAATTTCCTGAAGGTCATCCGCATCGCGCTCGAGCGGCGCAGCAACCTCCGCGTCTTCGGCGGCGTGCGGTTCGGCGGCACGCTCACGATCGAAGACGCGTTCGACGAGCTGGGATTCGATCACATCGCCATCGCCGCCGGCGCCGGCACGCCGACGATCGTGCGGATGAAGAACAACCTCGTGCGCGGCATGCGCCAGGCCTCCGACTTCCTGATGGCGCTGCAGCTCACCGGCGCGTTCAAGAAAAACGCGCTCGCGAACCTGCAGGTGCGATTGCCGGCGATCGTGATCGGCGGCGGCTTGACCGCGATCGACACGGCGACGGAGCTGTTCGCGTATTACCCGGTGCAGGTCGAGAAGGCGCTCGAGCGCTACCAGGCGATGTGCGCCGACTTCGGTGAAGCGACCGTGCGCACCGGATATGACCGCGAGGAGCTGGCGATTCTCGACGAGTTTCTCGAGCATGGACGCGCGGTGCTGCGCGAGCGTGCGCGCGCGGCGGAGGCGGGAGAGCAGCCCGACTTCATCCCGCTGGTGCGCTCATGGGGCGGCGTCACGATCGCGTACCGCAAGTCGATGCTCGACTCGCCGGCGTACCGGCTCAACTACGAGGAGATCGCGAAGGCGTTCGAGGAAGGGATCGCGTACGTCGACATGCTCTCGCCGGTCGAGGCGGTTGCGGACGAGTTCGGACACGTGAAGTCTCTGCTGTTCGAAAAGCAGATCGTCGAGGACGGCCGGTGGAAAGACTCCGGCACGATCATCGAGCTGCCGGCCCGCTCGGTGATGATCGCCGCCGGCACGGCGCCGAACGTGATCTACGAGAAAGAGCATCCGGACACGTTCAAGCTGGATCAGTGGAAGCAGTTCTTCCAGTCGCACGGACTCAGCGAGGGCCGCGAGCTGATCGTCGACGACGAGGCCACGAAGTCGCGCGGTTTTTTCACCTCGTATCAGCACCCGTCGCGCCGCGAGAAGCTGATCACGTTCTACGGCGACAACCATCCGAAATACGCCGGCAACGTCGTCAAGGCGATGGCCTCGGCGAGGGACGGCTATCCGCACGTGGCCAACATCTTCGCCGGCGAGCTGCTGGCGATGGACCGCTCCGCTGACGCGCAAGCCGAGCGCGACGCGCGCTGGCGCGAGCTCACCGCGGTACTCGACGACGGCCTCGTTGCGCACGTCCACGAGGTGAACCGCCTCACGCCGACGATCGTCGAGGTCGTGATCCGCGCCCCGTTTGCGGCGCGCCGTTTTCACCCGGGACAGTTCTATCGATTGCAGAACTTCGAGACCTACGCGCGGCTCGTCGACGGCACCCGCCTGGCGATGGAGGGCATCGCGCTCACCGGCGCGTCGACCGACGCCGATCGCGGCCTGCTCTCGGTGATCGTGCTGGAGATGGGCGGCTCGTCGCGGCTCTGCGCGCTGCTGAAGAAAGACGAGCCGGTCGTGCTGATGGGACCGACCGGCACGCCCACCGAGATCCCTCAAGATGAAACGGTCCTGCTGGCCGGCGGCGGCCTCGGCAACGCGGTGCTCTTCTCGATCGCGCGCGCGCTCAAAGACAACGGCTGCCGCGTCGTCTACTTCGCCGGCTACAAGAAAAAGCAGGACATCTTCAAGCGCGACGAGATCGAGGCCGGCACCGATCAGGTGATCTGGTCGGTCGACGCCGGCGACGCCATCGAGCCGCGGCGCCCCCAGGACCTCGCCTTCACCGGCAACATCGTGCAGGCGATGCTCTGGTACGCATCCGAGCAGCGCGAATTCGATCTCCGCCAGGTCGGCCGCCTCATCGCCATCGGCTCCGACGGCATGATGCGCGCGGTGAAAGACGCGCGGCACTCCGTCCTCGCGCCGCACCTCAATCCCGAGCACATCGGCATCGGCTCGATCAACTCTCCGATGCAGTGCATGATGAAACAGGTCTGCGCCCAGTGCCTCCAGCGCCACGTCGACCCCGCCACGGGCAAAGAATCCTTCGTCTTCTCCTGCTTCAACCAGGACCAGCCCCTCGACGTCGTCGACTTCACCAACCTCCGCGCCCGCCTGCGCCAGAACACGGTCCTGGAAAAGCTCTCCAACCTCTGGCTGACGCGGGTCCTTGCCAACGCGCCCGTCGCGGCGACAATGACGTCATGAAACGAGCGTGGTGCGTCGTGCTGCTCGCCGCTGCGCCGTACGTGCAGGCGTCGATTCGCGGAAGCGTGTTCTCAGGCGGCGGAGAGGCGGTCGAAAAGGCTCGCGTCTCGGTGTACCGGCGCGAGACGATCGAAGACGAGCGCGCGCGGCTCGTCGCCGCGCATGCCCGCGAGCCGCTCGCCACCGCGACGACGGATGCCGACGGCGCGTTCGCCATCAACGCGAAACTGGAGGGCGCCTTCGACCTGCGCGTGGATCATGACGGCTACGCGCCATGGCGCGGGATCGTTCTTACCGATGACCGCGAGACCGCAGTCGAGCTGGCGCCCGCGGCGTCACGCACGGGACACGTAACCGCGGGTGGAAAGCCGGTCGCCGGCGCGCTGATCGTCGCGGACGGCAAGGACGGTTCGCTCTGGTCCGCGCGCAGCGACGAGAAAGGCTCGTTCTCGATTCCCGACCCGAAGGGGTGGGCGGTTGTGCTGCGCGTCGTTCATCCCGAGTACGCGCCACTCTCGATCAGTCCGATGATGTCGAATCGTTCACTGGAGCTGGCGCTGCTGCCGGGAACGAGCGTCCGCGGGACAGTCATCGGCTCCGACCGGCGGCCGGTCGCGAACGCGAGGCTCGTCGTCGCCGGATGGCCGGCCGGCACGACGCGCGAGGACGGCACGTTCTCCATCGCGCATCTCGCGAAGGACGCCACGCACGTCAGCGCGTTCTCGGATTCGGAGCACGGCACCGCGCGCCGGGGCGCGGCGGAGCTCGAGATCAAGCTCGAGCCGGCGCATTCGATCGGCGGAACGGTGCGCGACGCGAAAGGACATCCGCTCACGGGCGCACGTATGCTGGCCTGGACCGCGTCGGCGAAAAGCTGGGACAACGTGCGCGTGGCGATCAGCGACGAGAAAGGCAATTACCGCGTCGGATTCTGCGAGGCTGATCGGTACGCGGTCATGGCCGACGCGGGCGATCTCGACTTCGATGAGTCGCAGGCGAATCTGCGCGCTGCCCGCACCGAGCGGCTCGATTTCGCCGCGAAGGCACGCACCTACCTCGAAGGAACCGTCGTCAACGAGCGCAAGCAACCCGTCGCCGGCGCGCGGGTTCAGCTGCTCCCGCCGATGATGCCGATCATCTACGCAGTCCTGACCGGCGAATTCCTGACGAGCGCCACGACGACCACGCGTGATGGCCGCTTCCGCCTCGCCGTCTCGGACGACGCCCAGCCGATGATGTCGCAGTTCCGCGTGGTGGCGCTTCATCCCCGATACGCGGCAGCGGTGGTGAAGGTACCGGAAGGGAAATCGATCGCGTTGGTGCTGCGCGACGGAATCGAGGTACGCGGTACGGTAACGGACAAGGACGGAAACGCGATCGCCGCAGCCGCTGCGGTCGTCATGCAGGATCCGATCGGCACCGCGGCATTTCCGCTCGATGCCCTGATCGCCGCCGGCGTGGGGCGCGTCTTCGCCGAATCGGATGCCGAGGGGAAATTCACGCTGCATCTCAATGAGAAACCGCACGACCTCGCCGTCTCGAAAGAAGGATTCGTCTCCTTCCGTCTCGCGGGACTGACGCCTGCCGCCGGACAGAAGCCGATCGCGGTCGTCCTCGAGCGCGGCGTCGAGATTCGCGGACGCGTCGCCGTGAAAAAGAGTGGCGGCGCGACCGATGGAACGGTGCTCGCCCAATCCGACATCGGATCCTACGCCACCGCGCCGCTGCAACCCGACGGCTCATTCAGCATCGGGTCGCTCGCTCCGGGCGATTACACGCTGCGGTACACGAGCGAGTCGGGAAGGTCGGCCGAGAAACGCGTCAAAGCGCCGTCCTCCGACGTCGTGATCGAGCTTCCTGCCGCGGGCGAGATCCGCGGCCGTGTCGTGGACAAAGCCACGAACGCAGCGGTGGCGCAGTTCACCGTCATGGTGACCTCCGACGCCGACGCCGCCGGCGGCAACGACTACGAAGAGTACGAAGACGTCGAGACGTTCACGCAGTCCGCCACCGCCGGTCCGGCGGAAATCCGGGTCAGCGCGCGCGGATACATCACCGAAACGCAGCAGGTGACGATCGATCCGGAGAAGCCCGCCGGCGTCACCTTCGCGCTCACGCGCGGCCGGACGATCTCGGGACGCGTGGCGAACGAATCAGGACTGCCGATCGCCGAGGCGTCCATCTCGGTCGAGGGCGGCGACTATGAGTCGCACCTCGGCGTCGAGAGCGACAGCGACGGCGGGTTCGAGCTCACCGGCGCTCCGCGCGAGCCGGTCACGATTTCCGTCTCGAAAGAAGGCTATGTCGAGCGGCAGATCGAGATCGAAGGCGACGCCGACCGGCGCCTCAATGTCGTTCTCTCGGCCGGCCGCAAAGCCTCGGGTCGCGTCGTCACCGCGAGCAACGAGCCGGTCGCCGGCGCGTCGATCTGGGCGCATTCCGCCGCCGCGGGCGGGTCGATGCAGAACGCCAAGTCGTCGGCCGACGGCACGTTCACGCTGGAAGGACTCTCCGAGGGACGCTATTCCTTCCGGGCCTCGCGCGGCGATCTCGGCGAGGCGGAGTTGAACGACGTCGATCCCTCCGCCGCGCCCCTCGTGCTGACCTTTCCGCCCAGCAAGGGCGTGGGATCGATTCATGGAACCGTCAAAGGCTACGCCGATCGCGCCTGGATGTACGGCGCGGTAAGGGCGGAAGGCGGCACGCAGGCGATCATCGGCCGCGACGGCACGTACCGGCTGGAGAACGTTCGTGCAGGCGAGACCGAACTGCGCGCCCACGCGATGACCCAGCGCGATCAGGTCAGCAGCGCTCCGGTGAAAGTGAATGTCGTTCCGAACGACGACATCGAAGTGAACCTCGCTTTTCGCACGGACATCGTGCTTCGGGGCACCGTCACCGAAGGCGGCCAACCCGCGAGCGGCCGCGATATCTCGTTCCTGAGTCAGACGGGAAGTTGGCGAACGAAAACCGACGAGCGCGGTGCGTACGAAATGAGCGGAATCGAGCCGGGTCTGTACAGCGTCTCCGTCAGTACGTCGCAGCGGCAGGAGTTCGCGACGCGCTATCAGGTCACGCAATCGGCGACCTTCGACATCGCCATCGCGTTCGTGCAGTTGCAGGGCCGCGTCGTCGACGAGACCGGGGCTCCGCAGGCCGGCGTGGCGATCGAAGTGGATAGTGGCAAACACGAGCAGGCGCAAACGGCCAGGAGCGACAGTGCCGGCGCGTTCGCGGTGACGGCCGCAGATGCGCCGGCATACGTCGTGACGGCGACGAAGAAGGGATTCGCCACGGCCGTGGCACGCGTCGAAGACGAGCGCACTCCGGTGGTCCTGCGGCTGGTGCACGGCGGTGGCCTGCGTGTGCGGCTCACGGACGCGCGCGACGGGAAAACGCTCAGGGGCTTCGTGGTCGCAACAAACGAGGCGCGCCTCCTCGCCGGCCGCGCGCAGGATCCGGAGACAGACGGAACGTTCGCCGTGCCGGTGGCGCCGGGCGTGTATCGCGTCTCCGCCTCGGCGGGCGGCTACGCCACGCAGTCAGTGCGCGCGACCGTTCCGTTCGAAGGAGAGCTGCGGATCGCGCTCACTCCCGGCGGCACGCTGGTCGTGCAGACCGAGACCGCGTCGAGCGATCTCGTGAAACTGGTGATGCCGACCGGCGAAGAATACGTGCGCTGCGAATGCAACGGCATCGCCGAGATCCGGCTCACCGGCACGAAAACGGTCATCGAGCACGTCGCTCCCGGCCGCTACACCCTGCAGGTGCTCGACATCGAAGGACGCATCAAGACCAGCTATCCCATCTCGATCGCCGAGAGCCAGACCACCGTCGCTGAGATCCACGTCCCGGAGTAAGGAAGTGGCGGCGGTTTAGCAGTACCATCAAGGCATGAGCACCGTCCCGGGAAGAGTCGGCGCTGACGAAGAAGAAGTCGAGCTCTCTGCCGAAGAGTTGGCCGAGCTCGACGCAGCGATTGAAGAAGCGGATCGCGGAGAGGTCATCCCGGCAGAAGAGGTCCTCCGCGAGTTGCGCGCCAGGCGGGACGAAGAGATTCGCCGGCGTCGCGCTTGATGCGAAGTATCGTCGTCACGCGTCGCGCTCGTCGGCAACTGGAACGAGCGTCCGAATGGTGGCTGTCAAATCGCGATAAGGCGCCTGAGGCCTTCGATGAAGATGTCACCGCAGGATTTGACGCGATTACGAAAAACCCGTCGATTTACCCGAGCTTCGACGTCAGGCGAGGGATTCGCCGGATCATGCTCGACCGTATCCGCTACTACCTCTACTACCGCGTGAACGCCAACGGCGACGTCGAAGTCCTCTCCGTCTGGCACGCCTCCCGCCGCCCGCCCCGCCTCTAACGCGGGCTTTCGGCTTGGCGCGGAAGTGGCGGCGGTTTAGCAGTACCATCAGGCATGAACGTCGTTCCCGGCAAAGTCGACGCTGACGAGGAAGAAGTCGAGCTGTCTGCCGAAGAGTTGGCCGAGCTTGATGCGGCGATTGAGGAAGCGGATCGGGGAGAAGTCGTGCCGCTCGAGGTCGTCTTGCGCGAGCTCGATGAAATCGCCGAAGAAGCGCGTCGCACGCGGCGTTGATGCGGCGCTTTGTTCTCACATTGCGGGCGCAGCGCCAACTGGCCGCTGCGATGCGATGGTGGGTGTTTCATCGCGACAAAGCACCAGACGCCTTCAAAGAGGATTTCGCCGAAACAGCGGCTCGGATCGCCGATCGTCCCGCGATAGGTCACCTCGCGCACACTCGGCGTCCAGGTATCCGGCGCGTGCTCATGGAACGCATCCGCTACTACCTCTACTACCGCGTGAACGCCAGCGGCGACGTCGAAGTCCTCTCCGTCTGGCACGCCTCCCGACGCCCGCCCCGCCTGTAACGCGCTACCGCATCCTTCCCTGCTCCACCATCAGACAGCGGTCCTGCACCACCTTGATCCCGGCCTCGGCAAAGCGCTGCGCTGCTTCTTCGACGGTGATGGAAAGCTATCCAACCTCTGGCTGACGCGGGTGATCTCGGGGCGGAAGTGGCGGCCGTGTAAGGACCGAGGTACCATCGAGTCATGACGATTTCCCCCGGCAAAGTCGTGAATGGACACATCGAAATCGACGTGGACGATTTCGAGCTTCCGGAAGGTGCGGAAGTCAGTGTCGTGTTGCGCGAAGAAGGCGAATACGTCCCGACGCCGGAAGAAGAAGCAGAGCTCGACGCGGCGCTGGTGGAAGCGGATCGCGGAGAAGGTATTCCATGGGAAGAAGTACGCCGCGAACTGCTTGAGCTCGAGCGCAAGTACAAGCGCCGTTGATGCGTGCGTTCATCATCATGCCGCAGGCGAAGCGGCAGCTTCGCCGAGCGATGATCTGGCGGCTCGAAAACCGCTCTCCGTCTGGCACGCCTCCCGCCGCCCGCCCCGCCTGTAACGCGGGCTTTCGGCTTGGCGCAGAAGTGGCGGCGGTTTAGCAGTACCATCAGGCATGAATGTCGTTCCCGGCAAAGTCGACGCTGACGAGGAAGAAGTCGAGCTCTCTGCCGAAGAGTTGGCCGAGCTTGATGCGGCGATTGAAGAGGCGGATCGGGGAGACCTCATCCCTTGGGAAGAGGTTCGGCGAGAGTTGCTCGAGCTTGAGCGCGAGCTCAAGCGGCGATAGTGCGTACGTTTGCTCTCACGCGGCGCGCCAGACGCCAATTACGAGCGGCAGTAACGTGGTGGTACCAGAACCGCGACAAGGCGCCTTCCGCGTTCGTTGAAGAGCTCGACGAGATGCTCGAATTGATCGTGGAACGTCCCGGCGTCGGCAAGCCTTTCCGCGCACGACGACCCGGAGTCAAGCGCGTGCTCATGGACCGCGTCCGCTACTACCTCTACTACCGCGTGAACGCCAACGGCGACGTCGAAGTCCTCTCCGTCTGGCACGCCTCCCGCCGCCCGCCCCGCCTGTAACGCGCTACCGCATCCTTCCCTGCTCCACCATCAGACAGCGGTCCTGCACCACCTTGATCCCGGCCTCGGCGAACTTCTGGGCGGCTTCGTCGTTGCGGATGCCGAGCTGGAACCAGACGCTTTTCGGCTTCGCGGCGAGGATGTCGTCGACGTGGGCGGGGATGTCGGAGGGGCGGCGGAAGACGTTGACCATGTCGATCGGGCGGCCGATTTCGGCGAGGGTGCGGAAGACCGGTTTGCCGAGGATCTCGGTGACTTCGGGGAAGTAGGTGGGGACGGGGATGATGTCGTAGCCGGCGGCGAGCATGTGCGCCGGGACGTAATGCGCGGGCTGCCCGGCGTGCGTCTCCGGCTTGATACCGAGCACGGCGATCGTCTTCGTCGCGTGCAGCAGGTCGGAGATGCCGCGGCTGTCATTGATGAGATTGTTCTGCCAGTCAGTCATTCGCGTACGTTACCAGACGTTCACGCCGATCCGCACGCCGCGGAATTTGTACCGGCGCGCGGCCTCTTCTTCTTCCCAACAATGAAACGCATAGCAGCCGCCGCCGCGGCAACCCTCCTCCTGGCCACCGGTGTTTCCGCGGCAGAAACGCAGCGCTATCTCGTCGCCACGAAACATCCCTTCCGCGCCGGCGGCGCTCCCGCCCGCGAGGCGCGCAACGTCGACGGCTTCGGCGCCGCATTCGACGGCTACGCCGCCGACCTCACCAGCGACGAAGTCGCGGCGCTCGAGGCCGACGCCGGCGTCCGCTGGGTCGAGCCGGTCATCGAGCGGCACGCGTTCGCGCAGCCCGCGCGCAATCCCGCCGCGCAGACCGTGCCTTACGGCGTCACGCTCGTGCATGCGCCGCAGGTCTGGACGGCGACGCACAGCAAGACCATCAACGTCGTCGTCATCGACACCGGCGTCGACTACCGCCACCCCGAGCTCGCGAAGATCTACGCCGGCGGCTACAACTTCGTCGGCGGCAACGCCGATCCTCTCGACGATGCCGGGCACGGCACGCACGTCGCCGGCACGATCGCGGCGTCGAACGACAGCGCCGGCGTCGTCGGCGTCGCTCCCGACGTCCGCCTCTGGGCGCTCAAGGTCCTCAACGCCAGCGGCAGCGGCTCTTCGGAATCGACGATCAAAGCGGTCGACTGGGTCATCGCCAGGAAAACCGAGCTTGGCGGCAACTGGGTCGTCAACCTTTCCCTCGGCGCGGATCGCGCCAGCAACGCCGAGCGCGAGGCGTTCAAACGGACGGTCGCCGCGGGCGTGCTCGTCGTCGCCGCATCCGGCAACGACTCCACCGCGACCGCCGTCGCGCCGGTTTCCTATCCCGCCGCGTACGACGGCGTCCTCGCGGTCGGCGCGATCGACGACACGCTCGCGCTGGCGAGCTTCTCCAACCAGGGTCCGCAGCTCGACGTCGTCGCGCCCGGCGTAGACGTACTCTCGACGCTGCCGCTCGGCACCGGCTCGCTCGCCTGGATCGACGACGCTTCCAACCGCTACATGGGCGCCGGGCTCGAAGGAGCGAAGCGCGGCAGCGTGACCGCGCCGTACGTCTACTGCGGGCTCGGGAAAACGGCAGACTTCCCCGCCGGCGTCGCCGGAAAGATCGCGCTCATCAGGCGCGGCGAGCTCCAGTTCGCCGAGAAGACCAGAAACGCCATGGCCGCGGGCGCCATCGCGGTCGCGATCTTCAACAACGACAGCTCGGCGATCAACTTCACGCTCTGGCCGACCGACGATCCGACCGCCAAGACCACCGACTGGCCGGTCACGGTCGGAATCGCGAAAGCCGACGGCGAGGCGCTCGCCGCGCGCAACAGCGGCACGATCACCGTCGCCAACGTCGCCGACGACTACGGCTTCTACTCCGGCACGTCGATGGCGTCTCCGCACGCCGCCGGCGCGGCCGCGCTGCTCTGGTCGACCGCACCCAACGCAACCGCCTCCGATATTGCAGCCGCGCTGCGCGACACCGCGACCGATCTCGGCGCATCGGGATTCGACAACGCGTTCGGCGCCGGCGTGGTCAACGTGCTCGCCGCGACGCAGAGACTCGCCCCCGGCGCGTTCACGACCGTGCCTCCGCCGCCGCCCACCACCCCGACGACAGGACGCCGGATTCTCAAGCGTGGTTGACATCCGACGTTTAATCAAATAACTTCCTACCAGTCGTCCCGGAGGAAGCATGTCGTTCAACCGCACCATCACTGCCGTTCTGCTCATCGCCATGGCGGCCACAGCCAGCGCCGCGAGCGATGAGGCGTGCACGCGAGAGACGCTGAAACCCGTCGCCGTGCCGGCACAGAAGCACATCGACGTCGAAGCGTTGTTCCGCGCCGACCCGGCGGCCGGAGCGGCTGCCGCTCCACTCGACGGGATGGAAGTGCTGATCGCGCGCATCGGTCCGGACGGCAAGCCGGTGCTCGCCTGCGTCGACAGCGCCGAGGCGGCGAAGAAGTTTCTGGAAGCTCCGATCGAGAACACCCGGCGCGCGGCGAAAGAACAGTGATGCGCCGCGCGATCCTTCTCCTGGTCATTGCCCTCGTTGCCGCGAATGCATTCGCCGGCACCGGCAGGATCCTCATCATCAACAACGATCGCGCCGGCACGGGCTTCAACGACCCCACGCCCGCGACGCCGGTCGGCGACAACAACGGCACCACGCGCGGTCAGCAGCGCATGAATGTCTTTCTCGCCGCCGCGCAGACGTGGCAGAGCAATCTCGACACGAACGTCGACATCCGCGTCGCCTCGACCTTCGCGCCGATCAGCGGCTGCACGGCGACCGAAGGCATCCTCGGACAGGCCTCGCCGATCGAGTGGCGCCATGACACCGACGGCGTTCCGACAGCGAACGTCTGGTATCCGATCGCGCTCGCGAACAAATTCGCGAACCGCGACCTCGCGCCGGGCGTCGACGACATCAACGTCCAGTTCAACGCCGATGTCGACAACGCCACCTGCCTCGGCACGACGAGCTGGTACTACGGCCTGGACGGAAAGCACGGCACCGACGTCGATCTGTTCGTGGTCGTGCTGCACGAGCTCGGACACGGCTTCGGAATCGCCGGCAAGGGCAGCACGCCCAATTTCAGCGAGAACCGGCCGACGATCTCCGACGTCCACACCCTCGACACGACCACCGGTCTCCGCTGGGATCAGATGACGACCGAGCAGCGCGGCGTGTCGATGCTGAACAACGGCGCGTTGTCGTGGGACGGCACCAACGTCCGCAACGAATCCCGCCGGTTCCTTCAGCCGCGCACGTCACTGCTCGTTCAGCTGCCACCGCTCACGGTCGCGTTCAACTACGACATCGGGCTCGCGGCGTTCGGTCCCGCGCCAGACAAGACCTTCACCAGTGGCCGCATCGTCATCGCCACCGATGCCGCGAATGAGCAAGGGCCAACCACCACCGACGGCTGCTCGGCGCTCACGAACGCGAGTGCGGTGGCGGGACGCATCGCGCTCATCGATCGCGGCAGCCCGCCCGCTCCCGCCGAGCCGTGCACGTTCGTGAAGAAAGCTCGCAACGCCCAGGCCGCGGGCGCGATCGGCGTGATCATCGTCGACAACGTGCGCGAGAACTGCAGCGCTCCGTCGATGGGCGGCACGGCCGCAGACGTCACGATCCCGGTCATCAGCATCACCACGAACGACGGCGACGCGTTGAAAGCGAAGATCAACCTCGGCACGACCGTCGAAGGATCGATCTTTACCGATCCGAGCCGGCTCTCCGGCACCACGCAGCAGGGCTATCTCCGCCTCTATGCGCCCTGCGCGTTCGAGCCGGGATCCTCGATCCACCATTGGGACACCACCGCGAGTCCGAATCTGCTGATGGAGCCGTCCGTCAGCTCCGATCTTCTGCACGGACTCGATCTCACGATCTACCAGCTCCTCGACCTCGGATGGTCGCAGCCTCCGCGCAGCGGCCGGCGCATACTGAAGAAATAAACCAAACTAAATGACCCGACGACTGACACTCATTTTTCTCGCCGCGCTCGCGATCACCACGCAGCTCTTTGCCGCGACCACCAGCCGCTACATGGTCGTCCCGCGGGAGGGAGCGGAGCCCGGCCGGATGCCGCGCCTCGTCGCGAACTCGGCGGAGTCGACCGCGCATCACGTGCGGCGCTTCGACCATGCCGGCTCGTTCGCGATCGACCTCACCGAAGACGAAGCAGCGGAGCTGCGGCGCTCGGGCGAAGTCTTGTCCGTCGAGCCGGTTACCCGCGTGTACGCGCTCGAGCTCGACGCGCCGCCGGTAACGACCGTCAACCTCACCCAGCAGCAGATCACGCCGTGGGGCGTCGCCGCGATCCACGCTCCGAGCGTCTGGGCGGCAACGCGCGGCGCATCGGTCAACGTCGTCGTCATCGACAGCGGCATCGACATCACGCACCCCGATCTCGCGCCCGCGTATGCCGGCGGATACAACACCATCCATCCCGGCGAGCCGCCGCTCGACGATCACGGACACGGCACCCACGTCTCCGGCATCATCGCGGCGCAGGACAATGCATTCGGCACCGTCGGCGTCGCGCCGAAGGCGAGGCTGTGGGCGGCGAAGATGCTCGCCGCGGACGGATCGGGCTCGGAAGAAAACCTCATCGCCGCGCTCGACTGGACGATCGCGAAGAAGAACGAGATCGGCGGCCCGTGGGTCGCGAACATGTCCGTCGGCGCGCCGGACGGCACGTCCGCGCTCACGGCCGCGGTTCAGCGCGCGCTCGACGCGCGGGTCATTCTCGTCGCCGCCTCCGGCAATGCCAGCCGCCCGTGGCTGCAGTATCCGGCGGCGTATCGCGGCGTGATCTCGGTCGGCGCGGTCGACTCGAGCTACGAAGTGGCCAGCTTCTCCCAGTACAGCTCCAGCCTCTCCGTCGTCGCGCCCGGCGTCGACATCGAGTCGTCGTATCTCCGCGGAAAGTTTCCGGAGGCGCAGATCACTGCCGGCTCCGTGGTGCTGACCGCTTACGGAATCACCGGCTCGCCGATGACCGAAGTGCAGGCGCCGTACATCAACTGCGGCTTCGGCCGTCCGGGCGACTTCCCGCTCGAGGCCAGCGGCCGCATCTGCGTGATCGAGCGCAGCCCCATGGGAGCCGCGGACGCGCTGCCGTTCCGCGACAAGGCCAAGAACGCGAAAGACGCCGGCGCGGTCGCGGTGATCATCTACAACGACGACGACGTCGGGCGGCCCGACATGGCCAAATGGACGTTCATCCCCGAGGAGTGGCCGGACTACCAGTTCCCGCTCACGGTGGCATTGACCTATGCCGACGGGACGCGTCTGCTGAACCAGCTGGGCGGCACAATCAATGTCTCGTATCGCTTCAAGGAGTACGGCCTGCTGACCGGTACCTCGATGGCCGCGCCGCACGTCACCGGCACCGTCGCGCTGCTGCTCGCGCTCGTACCGGAGACCGGCAACGCACAGATGCTGTCGCTGCTCGAGCGGACGACCACCGACGTCTCGGTCAACGGCTGGGATTACCGCACCTCGTGGGGAATGGTGGACGCTCTCGCGGCCGCGCGCGCGCTCGCGCCGGCGGCGTTCGGCGCCGCCGCGCAACCGCCTCCGGTGATTAAGCGCCGGTCCGTGCGGCCATAACGTACAATACGCCCCCGTTGACGCGCGCCCCCCGCGCGAACCTCACCTTTCGAGGAGACTCACCACAATGCGGATCGGCGTACCGACCGAAATCAAAGACAACGAATATCGCGTGGGCATGACGCCGGCCGGCGCTCGTGACCTCACGGCCGACGGACACCAGGTGCTCGTGCAGAAGGGCGCCGGCAACGGCAGCGGCTTCAGCGACGACGAGTACATCGCGGCCGGCGCGAAGATCCTGCCCGACGCCGAGGCCGTCTACAACGAAGCGGACATGATCGTGAAGGTGAAGGAGCCGATCGAGCCCGACCTGAAGCGGCTCAAGGACGGCCAGCTCCTCTTCACCTATCTCCATCTCGCGCCCGTTCCCGATCTCACGAAATCGCTGCTCGACAAGAAAATCATCGGCGTCGCCTACGAGACCATCACCGACGACCGGAAGCGCACGCTCCCGCTGCTCACGCCGATGTCGGAAGTCGCGGGCCGCATGTCGGTGCACGTCGGCGCGTATTACCTCCACAAGCCGAACGGCGGACGCGGCGTGCTCCTCGGCGGCGTGCCGGGCGTGCTGCCCGCGGACGTGGTCATCATCGGCGGCGGCGTGGTCGGCACGAACGCGGCCAAGATGGCGGCCGGCCTCGGCGCGCGCGTCACCATTCTCGACGTCAGCCTCGACCGGCTCCGCCAGCTCGACGACATCTTCCGCGGCGAAGTGCAGACGCTCGCCTCCAGCAAGGCCCACATCGAGGAAGCCGTGCGCCGCGCCGACCTGCTCATCGGCGGCGTGCTCATCCCCGGCGCGGCCGCGCCGAAGCTCGTCACGCGCGACATGATCGGCCAGATGAAGAAAGGCTCGGTCATCGTCGACGTGGCGATCGATCAGGGCGGCTGCGTGGAGACCGCGCATCCGACCACGCACTCCAACCCCGTCTACGAGGTCGACGGCGTGGTGCACTACTGCGTCGCCAACATGCCCGGCGCCCTGCCGCGCACGTCCACGATCGCGCTCACCAACGCGACGCTCCCCTACACGCGCATGCTCGCCAACATGGGATTCGAAAAAGCGGTGCGCGGCAACGCCGGGCTCGCCGAGGGCGTGAACGTCTACAACGGCGAGATCACGTACGAGGCGGTCGCGACCTCGCAGGATCGCAAATACACGGCGCTGGCCGAGCTGTTGTAAGCGTGACCACGATCCGCGTTTCCGTCCTCGCGAACGGCACGCTCCGCCAGGGCGGCGCGGAGCTGATCGACGACTGGCGCGCGGACTCCGACGACAAGCTCTGGGTCGACATCCTCGAGCCGGAGCAAGAAGTCATCGAGCCGCTGCTGGAGACGCGCTTCGGATTTCACGAGCTCGCGGCCGAGGACACGCTCTCGTCGAACACGCTCCCGAAGTACGACTCGTTCGAGAGCTACGACTTCTTCATCTTCCGCACCGTCGACGTGAACGTCTCCGAGCACGTCTCCGAGACCTACAAGACCGCGGCGTTCCTCGGCCGCAACTTCCTCTTCACCGTCCATCGCCAGGCGCTCGCCGCCGCCGATGACGTGTGGAAGCGGCTGCCCGGCGACCGGCGCGTCATCGAGCGCGGCCCCGATTTTCTTCTCTACACCCTCGTCGACAACCTGGTCGACGCCTACTTCCCGCTGCTCGAGCAGATCGAAGACTGCGTCGACGAGCTGCAGGACCGCATCTTCGAAGGCGCCGACGAGGGCCACCTCGATGAGCTGCTGCACCTCAAGCGCGACGTCAACGTGCTGCGCCGGAACGCCCTTCCCCAGCGCGAGCTGCTCAACCAGATCTCGCGCGGCGACGCGAAGTTCATCCAGCGCGAGTCGCTCATCTACTTCCGCGACGTCTACGACCACATGTTCCGCATCAGCGAGACCATCGACGTCGACCGCGATCAGATGACCGGCACCATGGAGGCCTACCTCTCCGTGGTCGCCAACCGCACCAACGAGATCATGAAGGTCCTCACGATCTTCTCCGCGATCATGCTTCCGCTCACGCTGATCGCCGGCATCTACGGCATGAACTTCGAGCACATGCCGGAGCTGCATTGGCTGCACGGCTACCCATTCGCCCTCGGGCTGATGATCGGCGTGACCATTCTGATGGGCTTCTATTTCTGGTGGAAAGGCTGGATCTCCTGGCCGAAGAGGCACCGTAAGCATCCCGATCACCCCTCCGCTTGACAGAATTTTCAGCCCGCCATATTGTTAGCAGTCATAGAACAAGAGTGCCAATATGCGGAAGCTCCTTCCGCGAGCACTCAAAGCCCAACCCACTGATACGAAAGGAGAAACACGCATGTCAGCAGTAGCGACCGATATCAAGATCCGCCCGCTGTACGACCGCATCGTCGTCCGGCGTAAGGAATCGAAAGAGCAGATGCGCGGCGGGCTGTACATCCCCGACACCGCGAAAGAGAAACCGCAGGAGGCCGAAGTGGTGGCCGTCGGCGAAGGGAAGTTCAACGACGAGGGCAAGCGCATCAAGCTCGACGTCAAGAAGGGCGACACCGTTCTGATCGGCAAGTACTCCGGTACCGAGATCAAGATCGAGGACGTCGAGTACACCATCCTGCGCGAAGACGAAGTCCTCGCCATCGTTGAAGGATAAGGAGACACACCATGGCAAAACGAATTACCTACAGTGAAGACGCCCGCCAGGCGATCCTGCGCGGCGTCAACAAGCTGGCCGACGCGGTCAAGGTCACCCTCGGGCCGAAAGGCCGCAACGTCGTCATCGAGAAGAAGTTCGGCTCCCCCACGATCACCAAGGACGGCGTCACCGTCGCCAAGGAGATCGAGCTGAAGGACGAGCTGGAGAACGCCGGCGCGCAGATGGTCCGCGAGGTCGCCTCGAAGACCTCCGACATCGCCGGCGACGGCACCACCACGGCGACCGTGCTCGCCCAGGCGATCTACCGCGAGGGCGTGAAGAACGTCACCGCCGGCGCCAACCCAATGGATATCAAGAAGGGCATCGAAATGGGTGTCCGTGCCGCCGTCGAGTACATCGAGAAGATGGCCCGTCCGGTCGAGGGGAAAGACATCCAGCACATCGGATCGATCTCCGCGAACAACGACGAGGAGATCGGCAACACCATCGCCCAGGCCATGGACAAAGTCGGCAAAGACGGCGTCATCACCGTCGAGGAAGCGCGCGGCCTCGACACGACCCTCGAGGTCGTGGAAGGCATGCAGTTCGACCGCGGCTATCTCTCGCCGTACTTCGTGACCGACCCGGAGCGGATGGAAGTCGTTCTCGAGAACGCCAAGATCCTCATCTATGAGAAGAAGATCTCGTCGATGAAGGACCTCCTCCCGATCCTCGAGCAGGTCGCCCGTCAGGGCAAGCCGCTGCTCATCATCGCCGAGGACGTCGAGGGCGAGGCGCTCGCGACGCTGGTGGTGAACAAGCTGCGCGGCACGCTCAACGTCGCTGCGGTGAAGGCGCCGGGCTTCGGCGACCGCCGCAAGGCCATGCTCGAAGACATCGCCATCCTCACGGGCGGCAAGCTGATCTCCGAGGACATCGGCGTGAAGCTCGAGAACGTGAAGTGGGAAGACCTCGGCGACGCCAAGCGCGTCACCATCGACAAGGACAACACCACGCTCGTCACCGACACCGACGACAAGGCCCGCAAGGAGACCATTGCCGGCCGCGTGAAGCAGATCCGCACGCAGGTCGAGGACACCACCTCGGACTATGACCGCGAGAAGCTGCAGGAGCGCCTGGCGAAGCTCGTCGGCGGCGTGGCGGTCATCAAGGTCGGCGCCGCGACCGAGACCGAGATGAAGGAAAAGAAGGCGCGCGTCGAAGACGCGATGCATGCCACCAAGGCAGCCGTCGAAGAGGGCATCGTCCCGGGCGGCGGCGTCGCGCTGCTCCGCGCGGTCGAGGCAGTCGACGCGGTCAAGGCCGAGGGCGACGTGCGCGTCGGAATCAACGTCGTGAAGCGCGCGCTCGAAGAGCCGTTCCGCCAGATCGTGTTCAACGCCGGCCTCGAAGGCTCGGTGCTGCTCAATGAAGTGCGCCAGAAGGGCGGCACGTGGGGCTTCGACGCCCGCAACGAGCAGATGGTGGACATGCTGGAAGCCGGCATCATCGATCCGGCCAAGGTCACCAAGCAGGCGCTGCTCAACGCGTCGTCGATCGCCGGCCTGATGCTCACCACCGAAGCCCTCGTCTCCGAGATCAAGGAAGACGACAAGAAGGACTCCGGCGGCGGCGCTGCCGGTATGGGCGGCGGCATGGGCGGCATGTACTAATCGAAGTCATTCGCAGTTCGAGAAAGGGCGAGCCGAGAGGCTCGCCCTTATCGTTTGCGATCCTGTTTCGCCTGTTCCACGCTCAGAAAACGCGGCGCCGGTAACGCCACCTGCCGCGACGACACGTCCTTACCGGCCAGGAAGTCGCCGATCACGGCCTGCACCTCCGGATTCCCGAGTGTGTCTTCGTGTCCCGCGTTCGCGACGATGAGGTTCACCGCGTTGGGCATCCCCCAGCGCAACTCCTCGGCCTGGAACGGCGGCGTGTTGGAGTCGAGCGTGCCACTCACGAACAACACCGGCACCGGCGACACGAGCGGACCTCGGAATGCGTCGCCGAGATCGACAGGCGGCAGCGCGGCGCAGACCTCGGGGAAGAGCGCGTTCATCGAATTGCGGAACGGCGAGGACTTCGCCTCCAGCTCGATCTGCCGCTGGCGCAGCTCCGTTGCGCCCGACGAGCACTCCAGACCGAAGACCATCAGATCGATCCCGCCGACGATCTGGTTGTAGCGCTTCTCCGCGAACCACGCCAGGATCGACGGATCGCCGGCGTCGATGGTCTGCAGCAGCGCCGGAAAAACGGGGAAGTCGTTTCCGTCGCCGATGTCGGCGATGAGAATGCGCCGCAAGCCGTCGGCGGTGACCGGCACGGTCACGTCCTTCTTCGCCGCGCGATCGTTGACCGTGACCATCATCGGCTCGCGGTCGAGCTTCTCCAGCACGCGGCGCAGAAGCACGGTCATGTCGGTGCCGGAGAGCAGCGAGAGCTTGGCGAGCTGCGTGTCGAGCGTCGACGGCAGTTTGCGCGTGTGGTTCGGACCCTCGGTACCGATCAGCACCGCGCGCTCGACGCTGGCCGGGAACGCGCGGAGCATCGCCAGCGCGAGATGCGTGCCGTAGCTGAATCCGAACAGGCGGACCTTCGGGACGCCGAGGGCCTTGCGGATGTCCTCGATGTCGGCGGCGCTCTCCGCATTCGTGAAGCCGGCGACGTCGACGCCTTTCGCGCGCCACTCCTCGACGCAGGCCTTCGTGCCGGCCACGGCGCGCGGGACGAGCTTCGCGAGGTCGCCGAAGCGCGCATTCGGCTCGAGTGGCTGCGGAGGCATGCACACCGGCCGCGGCGTGGACATACCGGCGCCGCGCGTATCGAGCAGGATCACATCGCCGAGCTCCGCGACACGCCCGAACATGGCCAGCGAGCGCCGCCCGCGAGCGGCGCCGATACCCGATCCGCCCGGACCGCCGGCGAGATACACGAGCGGCGCGCCTTTGCCCTTGTCGCTCTGCAGGCGCACGAACGCGATCTCGGCGTTGCCGGCATCGGGCCGCGACCGCACGAGCGGCACGGTGAGGCGGCCGAGCTGCGCGCGTAGATTGGACGGCGCATTCTCGAGCGGAAACGGCTCCCAGCGGATCTGCGCGGCGGCGCGATGCGAAACGAATGAACAGACGAATAGCCATGCGATGAGACGGAGCTTCATCGAATTCCTCCTGTGAGTTGTGAGTGGACGCGGTTAGTTACGGATGACCCAGCGGATCTGAACGATCACCGGCTCGTCCGCTTCCAACTGCGCCGGCTTGGCGGCCGACAGCAGCAGCGCGCCGGCACAGAAGACGAGCAGCGCCGCGATCGATGCGCGTTGCGGCGCGAGGATGCGGCGCGCGCGATATTCGAGATCGCTCCCGGCCATCGCCGGCGCGAGCTCGCGCGAGGGACGCAACGGCGCGAGACGCAGCAGCGCGGCGACGTACGACTCTTCCTCGCCGGACGCGCCGTGCAGCGCCGAGGCATCGGCGGCGGCTTCGCGCTCGCGGCGCACCCAGCGCAGGACGATCCATGCCGGCGCGACCCAGAACACGGCGGCCGTCGCGCGGAGCAGCGCGTAAACCAGCGGATCGCGCCACCGCGCGTGCGACAGCTCGTGCCGCGCGATGCGCTGCACGACGTCCGTGGAGAATCGCTCCGGCAGATCGGCCGGCAACACCACCGCCGGCCGCAGCATCCCGACCGTGAACGGCGCGGGATGCGGGGACACGAGCAGCGGCACACGCCGCGGCCAGACCAGCAGATTCACCAATGCATGGGGAGCATGCGCGAGCGCGCGGCGGGTTCGGCGCAGACGCGCGTGTCCGACTGCGTCGCGCAGAAGAAGCAGCGCCGCGACGGCAAACCAGGTCATGGTGAGCGGAAAGGCGATCCGATCCGCTACGGCCACCGCCAGGGGGGCGGGCGTCCCGCCCGCCGGGCGGGCTGGAAGCCCGCCCCCCTGGACTCTCAGTTTCGGCGCAAGCAGCGGCAGCGACAGCGTCGCCGCGAAACCGATCACGGCGATGAGATAGCGCGTCCGCGCCGGCGCGTTGACCGTGAGCCGCAACAGCGCCCAGACCATCAGCACCACCGGCACGCCGAACGTCCAGAGATTGACGAGCAGCTCGACCCGCTCGCGCATCAGCGGCGCCCCTTTCCACGCTGGGCCAGCAGCGACTCGATCTTCCGCACATCGGCGTCCGACATCTCTTCCTCCACCAGGTGCGCGGCCAGCTCCGCGGCCGAGCCGCCGAAGAAGCGGTCGACCACCGTGCGCAGCGCCACGCGCGCGGCGGCCGGCTCCTTCACCGCCGGCGCGTAGTGATACGCGCGTCCGACGATGCGGCGCCGCACCTGCCCCTTCGCGGCCAGCCGCTGGAGCATGGTCTGCACGGTCGTGAACGCGAGATCGCTCCCGGCCTCGCGCATCGCCTCGTGGATCTCCCCCACCGCGGCCTCGCGCCCGAGGCTCCAGATCGCCTTCATCACATCGAGCTCGCGCTCCGAGATCCGCAGTCCTGCCATCCAGCCTCCACAACGACAAATGTCGTTGGCGTCAAGGTAGGCCGCCGGGCGCGCGTTGTCAACTACACATGTCGTTGTTCACAGCGCTGTCACTCCGGGCCCCGGGAGTGTGCTAGTTTTCGCCGCCATGAAGCGACTCTGCGCACTGCTGCTCATCGCCTCGCTCGCCGTCGTCACCGCTGCGCAGGAACGCACCGCGACCGTCGAGAAAAGCGACAAGAAGTCAGACCAGCGCGAGAAGGACAAGGACAAAGAGCCGCCGCGCGACCAGATCTCCACCACCAGCGGCTCGGTGCGCGGCATCAACTACACCGCCCGCGCCGGAACGATCGTGCTGAAGAACGACGAGGGCGAGCCGCGCGCGAGCTTCTTCTTCGTCTATTACTCGAAAGACGGCGCCGACGCGGCGAAGCGGCCGATCACGTTCACGTTCAACGGCGGGCCGGGCTCGTCGTCGGTGTGGCTGCACATGGGCGCGTTCGGCCCGAAGCGCGTCGCGTACGCCGACGATGAAGGGCACGCGGCCGCGCCGCCGTACAAGCTCGTCGACAACGAGGCCACGATCCTCGACGTCACCGATCTCGTGTTCATCGATCCGGTCACGACCGGCTTCAGCCGCGCCATTCCGATCTCGGACGCGAAGAAGTTCCACGGCTTCGAGGCCGACATCGAGTCGGTCGGAAGCGTGATCCGCCTCCTGACGACGCGCTACTCGCGCTGGGGCTCGCCGAAGTTCCTCGCCGGCGAGAGCTACGGAACGACGCGCGCCGCGGGCCTCGCGGGCTGGCTGCACGACCAGGGCTTCTACCTGAATGGGATCATCCTGATCTCGTCGATCCTCAACTTCGGCACCGCGCGCTTCGACACCGGCAACGACCTGCCCTACATCGTCTTCCTGCCGACGTACACGGCGACGGCGTGGTATCACAAGCGCCTTCCCGCCGATCTCCAGAGCCTCGACGTCGCCACCGTGGCCACGCAAGCCGAGGCCTTCGCCCTCGGCGAATACACCACGGCGCTCATGAAGGGCGATCACATCACCGACGCCGAGAAGCGCTCGGTCGTGCAGAAGCTCGCGCGCTTCACCGGCCTGTCTGAAAAGTACATCGAGCAGACCAACCTGCGCGTCGACATCGACCGCTTCGACAAGGAGCTGCTGCGCGATCAACGCCTGGCGGTCGGACGCCTCGACGCGCGCTTCACCGGTATCGACAGGGACGCGGCCGGCGAAGAGACGGAGATGGATCCGTCGTACTCGGCGATCTACGGCGAGTACACGGCGGTGCTGAACGACTACGTGCGGCGCACGCTGAAGTTCGAAAGCGACCTGCCGTACGAGATCCTCACCGACAAGGTCCGCCCCTGGAGCTACGAGCGCCAGCAGAACCGCTACCTCGACGTCGCGGAAACCCTGCGCGCGGCGATGTCGCAGAACGAATACCTGCGCGTCTTCGTCGCCAACGGCTACTACGACCTGGCCACGCCGTTCGCGGCCACGCGCTACACCTTCGCGCGCATGCAGCTCGCCCCCGAGCAGCGCAACCGCGTGACGATGGACTACTTCGCGGCCGGACACATGATGTACATCGAGCGCGGCTCGCGGCAGCGGCTCGGCACGGACGTCGCCTCGTTCATCAAGAGCGCGGTTCCGGAGTAGACGCGTCGCATGCGAGCCTGAACCCGTAGTCCGCGTACCGGAAGTCGGGCGGAAGGCTCGACCGCGCGGCGCAGCGGCTGATCTTGACCTGATGGCGCCACGACCCGCCGCGAGAGACGCGACGCGTGCCGGACTCCGGCCCCCGCGGATCGCGCACCGGCGACGCGGCGTAGAAGTCCGCTCCATACCAGTCGCTGCACCACTCGTGGACGTTCTCACACATGTCGTACAGTCCGAAGGCGTTCGGCGCCCCGCGACCCACCAACTCCGGACCGCCGCGCCAGCGCGTGTGGTAACCCGGCCGCGACTCCGCCGGCTCGTTCCCCCACGGATAAAGCATCCCCTCCACTCCACCCCGCGCCGCGCACTCCCACTCCGCCTCAGACGGCAGGCGGACGCGCTTTCCCACGACCTCCGTTCGCCACTCGCAGTAGGCCATGGCCTCGAACCACGAAACGCTCACCACCGGCTGTTCAGGATCGGCGACATCCGCCCGCGCCGGCCGCCCGGTCGCGAGCAGAAACGCGTCGTACTCGGCATTCGTGACCTGACACGCCGCGAGCTCGAATGCATCGACCTCGACGCGATGCGCCGGACGCTCGTTGTCCGGCCCATCATGACTTCCCATCATGAAGGACGTTGCGGGGATGCGGACGAAGTGCATCAAGCGGTAGTGTGGCTTCACCGTTCCGCGGTGTCTAATTCGTTTATGAAGATCACGCGACTTGAAGTGATTCTGCTGCTCGCCGCGCTCGGCGCTTCGCCGGCAATGTTCGCGGGCGAGTATGGACTCATCGTCGATCCCTCCTACCCGCCTCCATGCAAGCGAGAATTGCGGTACACGCTCAACTACTGCACGACGGACGCCGTCGTCGAGGACCTTCGCCGGCACTTCATCTCGGGCCGGTCTTTTCACATCAGGGCGGTGGAGATGGCTGTCCTTTCCGGAAGCATCTCGCTCCCTTCGCATTCAGTCGCGCAGGCGCCATTCAATGAGGTCATCAGCGACATCTGTACGACGGAATCGCCTCACGACTTCGACACACTCCTGAAGTTTCTGCACTACCTTCCCTACCGAAGCCTGCGCGCGCATCTCACGTCGGAGCTCAGGGTCGCCGAACCCCCGGCAGTTCGGGCGCGTCTGCAGCAGGCATTGTCCGCGCTTCCCGCGGCAAAGCCCGCGACCGCGGGCGAAGTCGCCGAGGCGGCGATCTTCACATACAAACGCGAGTTGTCCGAAGCGGGCGACCGGGACAAATGCAAAGAAGCGATGGAGCGATTGCGCCGGGCCATGACCTTCGACGCGCGGCTCGCCGATGCCGACATTCAGGCCGAGATCGACCTCTACGAGAAACACAAAGGTCCGATGCCCTATCCGTCACCCGGCACGGCATGCGCGCTGTTCGGATTCCAGGAAATTGCTCACGCCGCGCTCGCCGAACGGCGCAACAGGACCCCACGGCCGCGCTGATCCCACACGTCTCGCACCCTCGGCAGATTTCCCCTCACAGCTCCCTGAGCAACGTCCTCGCCGCGGGTGTATCCGGAATCGCTGCCGCCCATCGAATACGCCCGGCCTGTTTTGTCACCCATGTTCCCGGCCGCACGCCAAAGTCAGGTCGCGCGCTGCCGGCAGGTGATTGAACAACGAGGTCGTCACCGTAATTAGCATTGTGCCGCTTTGGATTTAACAGTGCATTCGTTGCAAAGGCTTGAAGTGGGAATAGCCGTTCGGACGAAGTAATTCTCTGTCGGATACATAATGCACCGCGAACACCAATGCCACGTATCGCCACGTTCTCGGCGACGATATTCGGTAACCGGCGGTCGCTGGCCTTGCATATCGCGGTCGCGCGGAACCGCAGCTCGTGACCGTGCGCCGCGCAGCAGTCCAGCAACGCTAATGTCTTCGTCGACTTGCGGCCAGTGAATACCTTCACCGCCACCTATCAGACGGAACTCGGCTCGTTCTTCTACCGTCGCATCCAGAAGCCGCGGGAACCAAACCAGCGGAACACTTATGCGACGACCATCGGCAAGCGAGACCATCAGCTCATCGTCTGAGGTCTCGACGTCGGTAGCCAACGGAACCACTTCAACTTCGGAAATGCTCATCCCACGCCTCAGCAAACGCATTTCGATATTCAGCCACGATGCGCGCAATGCTGCGAAGCTCGTGCGCCGCAAAACCTTTCGACTCCGCGAGTGACGGACCAGCGAGCCAGAACTTCGCCAGCATGTCCTCCCGTTCAACATGCACGTGACGCGGCTCGTTACGGTCTCCACTGTAGAAAAAGAACCGGTACGGCCCCAGCCGCGCGATCGTCGGCACGTCACGCGAAGTATACGCCAGTGGGTTGCAAGCTAGGCAAGATGCCTGCTTGTCGATTACGAATCCCGTCCTCGCCCTCGAGATAGGACCGGTCCGATTCGCATTCGGAGGTTGCGGATCTCACACGCTCTCCTCCCATACCTAACGTCGTTCGTTTCAGCCGCGGCGGGCTTCAGGCGCGCGCACCCGAAGCGGCGCGCTGGCTGCCGCGACGAACGACGAGTCGACTGAAGCGAACTGCAGCCTGCGTTACGCCGCGATTGCCGCATCGGATGAGCGAACGGGAGATGAGGTTCTATGGCTGATTTCAGCTCATCCTGCTACGCAACAAAGTACGACGCATCGCGAGTGGATCCACTCCGTGATCGAACACCCAGTCGTCGTGCCGACAGAAAGCACCGACGTGCGAATCGAATCAGGTGCTGACGCTTCGCGGATTTGGGTGCTCAGTGACGAAAGGTCCCTTTCGGGCAGTCGAACGACAGTCGCAAGGTGTACCCTATGTTCCCGGTCTGTTTTGTCACCCATGTTCCGGGCCGCACGCTCGAGTTAGCCAGCTCCACCCGCGGATGCGCGTTCCGCCCGCTACCTACGAGTGGGGTTTTTCTTATGCACTGTCTTCTGGCCGCTCCGCTTCTTCTTACCGGCGCCTCGCAACTCGTAGAGCCGTTGCCCTACGACGGCAGATGTGACTCCTAACAGCTCTGCGATTTCGCTGTTCGAGAAACCCACTCTGCTTAGCGCCTGCGCCTTCGTCCCAACGGAGGCCTGCTGCATCTGGTTGATGAGCATCATCGCAAGAATTTTCTCTGAACGTAACGACTCCATTTCGACCTTTCTATTTAAAGTTATCGTGATATGCGTAGATCAGTCGTGCCGAATCCTGACCATCAATGATGCCGTACCATATCTCGCGGTTCTCTAGAAACGACTTCAACTGCATGAACCGTTCGAGCTGCTCAATCACGCTATCGTCAATTTCGGCCCAGTATTGAACCAGAAACACGTCCGCAGCGCATCGTGCGAGTCGCTGAATCTGGTCGCCGTTCTTCCCGAGCTTACCCGGCACAAGTTTTCCGCTCATCCCGGGACCTTTGAACGCCAAAGCTGTAGCACGGCGCCTTCCGTTGATACGGAGGCGAGTACTACTCAGATCGCGCAATTCACCGCCCCAGTCCTTGAACTCGCCTCGTTCGCCCAGGATCTTGCTTACTCCGCGCTTGAACTTAGCTTCCGGCATCTTTACGAAGTCAAGATCATCGGGTTGCTTGCGGACCTTCTGAAAAGAATCAATATCGTCCACCGTGATCCGTCGCGCCTTCACCGAACGCTTCGGCATCGCAACGTCGAGATTAACTCGGAGGATGTGCTGCCTCTTCGTTGGGTTTCGTTTAGTCGAAACCGCAGCGCGTGCACGAGTGTCGGTTGCATAGCGGAGGATACGATCTCTGTAGCGCTGAAAGAACTCAATCTTGGTATACGCCGTTACTCCGCCGATCCTAGTTTGGACGATGATCTCGTTATCAGCCAAGGCTTTGCCCGCGTCAAGCACGCGCGTGCGAGGCAGGCCTGTTCGGGCCAGAAGCTCTGTGACGGTCTTCGACTTTTTCTTGCCTCGGTAGATCTCACGAAAGACTGCCGCGCGATGCTCAGATCGGCCGATGACCTCGGCGGCGTGAACGATTTGCTCATTCTTGTTGGAACTTCTGTCAGCGACCGGCGTTGCCATCTTGATCCGTTTTCGGTCTAATCATAACGGAGAGATCGGGCCAGAACGAAGCTTGGTCTCTGGAGGTTCGCAAGAATGAAGGATCAAGAAGCCGCGATGGCCTCAATCGAAGAGAAGCTCGACTTGATTGTTCGATTGCTGGCTGCGAATGTCGGTCCATCGCTGTCTGTCGCTGAGCGTGCACCGATCCTGCGCCGTCTCGGCCTTGATTTGAACACGATCGCGATGGTCTGCAACACGACCGCGAATTCCGTAAGCGTGCGTCTCGCTGAAGCGAAACGAAAGACGGCCAAGCGCGGACCTGCGAAGCGCAAGTCTTCGAAGCGATAGAGTCGCCAACCGAGCGCGAAACCAGTCTGGCTAACGCTTCGGCTTAAGCTGTGCGGCCGGGGCCTACGTGCCGAAGCCGACGCGGCATGTCGCCCGCGATGATCGCGCGACGTGGAGCGATATAGCGTGCCGCGAAGCGGCGCGCGATCATCGATGCGGGCGGCCGCCCGCCACACTAGTGAGTTGACGAGCCGGCTCGGCTGGCGGGCCAGCGCCGGGCCGCATCAGCTTCTAGCCGGAGTTAGTTAGCCAGCGGCCAACGCCACGATCATTGCAAATAGTTTCTGACTGTCCTCTGGCGACAATTTCGTTGCAGAAGCTCGAGCGCAATCGCGCACTGTCGTCAACTGGCCACCGATGTTTACCAAAAGATCCTTGCCGGTGTCTACGCCGAGGCGACGAGACGTGACATGCGCCTCAAGGCGAATTCCCTTCTTGTCGTCCTTGATGCCGAAGTCGAAGCTCGTTTCATGTTGATCTTCGAGCAGAAGAAACAGCTCTTCTTTGGCTGCGAACTCGGCCATGGCTTCTAGAATGACGGCGCGACCGAAGGAGCCGAATCCCTCACGCTCAAACAACCGATACCGCTGGGTCGCCGCGTCATTACAAGTCACGGCGATAGTTGTCAGCCCCGTTACGGGCGGCGTACGGTAGTGCTCGACGATGATGATTCGAAGATGCAGCGGATCGCCATCCTCGGTCCAGTCGATCGCCCAATCAAAGTCGTATCCGTCCGACTGGACGCGCCCCTGCGTGTCGTTCGAGACGCCAGCCAGCGCTTCGAGGATCTCGGCCACACCTTTGGAGAAATCGGCTCGGAAGTCTGCGTACCGCTTATCGCGCAGAAACATCGGGATGGCGCAGTCCTCGATTAGGACGGGGATGACGACAACGCGTTTCTCTTCGAGCTCGCGAATTAGTCCGGCGGACAACTCCTTCCTGCACCATTCCGAACTGACCGACGCTGCCGAGAGGACGACGAGCATCGCGCCGGCTTTCGTGATTTCATCTTGAATACGGCCGATGAGCGAATCTCCCGCCCGTAGTTCATACCGGTCGACCCATACTGGCTTGCGTGCCCGGATCAGCTCAGCAGCCAAGCGGTCGACAAACTCAGCATCGGAATGTGAATAGCTAACGAATACCGGCATGGGTTAGCGCGAGATCGTAGCATGCGCTGTTCTCGTAGTAGTGGTTCGCCGTCGTCCGGCTAACGCTTCGCGTTAAGCTGTGCGGCCGGGGCCCATGTGCCGAAGCCGACGCCGCATGCCGCCTGCCAACCTTGGGAGTTGACTAGGCGGCTCGGCCGCGGCTCGGCCGCCGGGCCAGCGCCGGGCCGCATCAGCTTCTACGCGGAAGTTAGCCCGCCTACGTGTTCGCCGCGCCCCACGCCCAGTCGCCGCCGACAGCTACGAAAATCTCAGACGAGAATGGTCGTGCTGCAAACGCCTGTCGAACCTGTTCACGGACGTAATCGCGGACGTCAGTCGCTGAAGCACCGTTAAATTCACCCGCTGTCGTCGTCGTGGGCATGACAACCTCCCCGCCGCCAGTGGGAATAATAACTTTGCCAAGACCGACTGCTTCAAGAGCTGTGTAGGCGGCTTGATAGTCTTGGTAGGTCGCATTCTTCAAGTCGAACGTACAGATCGCTAGATAGGACACTCGAACATTATCTCCCTGCTACACCGCCGCCCACCGCTGAGCGATCTCTTCACACGCAGCAGCGACATCGGTGCGCTTCTTCTTGTAAGCACGTGGCGCAACGAAAATTTTCCGCTGAAAGACGTCAATGACGCAGGAGTCGCCCGGCTCAGGCTTTGCGTTGGCAGCAAGAACATCGCTGACATATTGATGCACGATGACTCCGGCGTACGCGCCGGACTTCTCGTCGAATGGAAAGTTCTTCGATACGTAGATTTTCACTGCGCCGACAGGCGCGGCGACGCCAGCGGCGCGCAGCAGGATGTCCGGTCTTACGCTCACCTCGACGCCACAAACGGACATCGCTGGTGCTGAGTCACCAGCGCGCGTGAGGGCGAAGCGGGACAGATCGATCTCGTCAACAAATGCCAAAAACGATTCAAGAGCCTCGGCTGACAGCTGGTAGTCCTGCGCATGCCACGTCGTCTTGGGCGTCGCGTCGTACAGCTTGGCGATTCGCTCTCGAATCGGAGTCACATCATTCCCGGCGAGTAAGCATTCGCATATCCCGTCGTAAACCGATGAATACCTCGCAACCACGAAATCGAGTGGTTGTTTCTGGTCGCGGATGATTCCGCGCCGACGAGCAGCTGACGCAATCATGTACTCGGCGAGCTTATTCGCCGAGATGCGAGGCGATTCACGCTTTCGCTGACTATGCACTGGAAGAAGTTTACTCGCACTCTCCGGCGGAGTGACGAAATCTACGGGCAGTAGACTTGGGTCGGGCTCACGCTTCGCGTTAAGCTGTGCGGCCGGGGCCCACGTCCCGAAGCCGACGCGGCACGCCGCTTGCCCGCATGTAAGTCGACGCGCTGCGGGCGGCGTGCCGCCGCCCGCCCTTGTGAGTTGACGAGCGCTTCAGCGCCGGGCCAAAGCCGGGGCCGCATCAGCTTCTACGCGGAGTTAGGCGGCCTCACGCTGGCAGCTCGAAAGTGATGGCAACAGCAGCTGCGATCGGGCCGGAGCGACGATTGAAAACGAGATACAAGCCCTCATCTTGCTCATTTACTGCGATATGTCCTTCATGGCAGTCCATTAGACGATCAACTACAAACTGCTCAAGACGCCATCCGGGCCACTTGCCGCCCTCGGTCGCTGGCGTGGGAATGCTGCGAAGGTCGTCGTATTGCGGCGAGTAGCCCTTGTCGAACTTACCGATCGATTTGTTCACGGCGGCAGCGGCCATGACCCGGCACCCAACTTCACATGGCTCGGAACTTGGAGAGGCCGCAGCCGTGATAGGAATGACCTGCTGGTATGGTAATGTCAAAGGGTGGTAGAACAAGTAGTGGACAGGTATGCGGTACTGCTTTTCGTATTTTCGAATTGCCTCAAATTGGTGGTCGCCGACGCGGAAAGCCTTGTAACGAGACGAACCACTAAATGTGAACGTGCGCGGCTCGGTTACGTTCAGGAAGCTGTCTTCAGCGATGCGCATGAGCCGACCGAATCCGATCATGTAGTCGATAGCTTCATCTTCGCTGAAGTGTTGTTCGTCCGGGTACAGGCGTTTCGATTGCAGTAACCCGACCTTCGTTCGCACGATCTTGTTTCCTTGGCGAAAGATGATCAGAACGCCGATGTCGGCGACTTCCCATTCGCCAAAATGACGACCACCGCCAAGGTAATGTGCGTCGATTCTGACTAGCCAACTAGAATCGAAGCGGACGGGTGTGGCATGGCTGGAAAGACGTTCGATGAATGTCAGATCGAGAGATGTTTCGTGAACTGTCGGTACGCGTGTCATCTTAGCCGCTACTGCCGCGTTGCAGTCGGCGAACACGTTGCGAATCCAGCTACGGACATCATCTGGAACGGGCATAGGCTGAACCTTGGCCACATCACCTCCGAATTGCGCGAAGCGAGTCTAAATTTAACACGCTGAACGCGCATTTAGCGTTTGGCTTTGGTCGGCCTAACGGTAAAGGCTCTTTCCGTACTCCTGAGCGAGAGCTGTGACAGGAGACGGAGCGAAGAGTATTAACGATGTCGGCGTTGCGGAGCGGGATCAGGAGTGCGGAAAGAGCCTTTACCGTCATGCAACTGCGTGGGCGGCCAGATCGCGTCGAGGCCACACGCAGGTGACGCCGTCACGCTGGCGAGTTTCAACGCGAGCTCGGAGTCACGCCGCGCGCCTGGCGGCTGACCCAGCGATCGGCTGACGCGGGCCCGCCAGCGGATGGCAACGGTCCCATGTCTGCACCTCAACGGTCCCTTCGCCGATGGCATCGGTCCCATGTCCACACCTCAACGGTCCCTTGCGCGGATGGCATCGCTCCCATGCCCACACCTCAACGGTCCCTTGCGCGGATGGCATCGTTCCCATGTCCGCACCTCAACGGTCCCTTCCGCCGATGGCATCGGTCCTATGCCCATACCTCAACGATCCCTTGCGCGGATGGCATCGTCGCCATGCCCACACCTCAACGATCCCTTGTGCGGATGGCATCGGTCCCATGTCCGCACCTCAACGGTCCCTTGCGCGGATGGCATCGGTCCCATGTCCGCACCTCAACGGTCCCTTGTGCGGATGGCATCGTTCCCATGTCCGCACCTCAACGGTCCCTTGCGCGGATGGCATCGTTCCCATGTCCCCACCTCAACGGTCCCTTGCGCGGATGGCATCGTCGCCATGTCCGCACCTCAACGGTCCCTTGTGCGGATGGCATCGTCGCCATGCCCACACCTCAACCGTCCCTTGCGCGGATGGCATCGTTGCCATGTCCGCATCTCAACGTTGCCTTCGCGGATGGCATCGTTGCCATGTCCGCATCGCAACGTTGCCTTCGCCGATGGCACGGTTGCCATGTCCGCATCCCGACGTTGCCTTCGCGGATGGCATCGTTGCCATGTCCGCATCCCGGGCATCAGCGACTCGAAAGGGGAACATCGCCATTAGTTTCGTGACATTTAGCGAAAAGATGTTGCCTACGCAGTGGTAAATGTGATAGCTTTGACACGATGACGAGACAAGGATACGTTCGGGCGCCCAGAGGCGCCCCCGGCACTTGCCGGGACCGGCGCAGGCCGCAGGGCCAGCGGCGGGAGGCGTGGGTCCGTCCGCTCCGGCGCGTGAACCATGCGATCGACGCATCCGTCCGCATGCTCTGCTCCAGCCTGCGCACCGCCGCCGGTGCCAGCCGCCGCGCGCCGTGGCGGCCGGTCCGGGCGTCGCGTGATCTGCACGGAGCGTCCATGCTGCTGATCCGCGCCTCCCTGCGGCTCGTGAGGGTGGCCCAGGAGCTCGAGGAAGCGGCCGCCCGCGCCGCTCGCGATCCGGAGAACGCGGGCCAGGTACCGCAGCTCCTAGTTGAGACGACCGAGCGCTGGGCGCTCCTGGCCGGATTGCTCAACGAGAACGCCGACAGGCTCTCCAGCGCCCGGCGGGCCGTGCTCGAAGACCTCCGGACCGGCGTCCTCGTGCCCGAGCGTCCGGCAGATTCCCGCCCGCGCATCATCCTGGCCCCGCGCCCCGTGCCTGTCCGCGCGTTCCTGCGCCTCCGGCAGCCGCGCGTGGTCGATCGTGTTGCTCCCCTCCTGCGCAGGCGCCGGCGGACTCCCCGTCCGGCGGCTCTGCGAGTGCCCCGGCGAGCCATCCTGGGCCGCGCTCCTCCTCTCTTTTCCGACTGCCTGCTCTGATCATCCGCAAGCATCGAAAAAGAAAGAGAGGAGAATTGCATGAGCACCGTAGAACCCACTGGAACCCCCATTTCCCATGCCGAGGCGGCGCAGCAGCGCGTGGAGGAGCTCCGGCGCTGGCGGGAGATCATCCCGCACTTCGTCCTCCCGGCGTCCAAGGACGAGACCCGGCGGCTGAGCTCAGCCGCGTCGGTCTCGCCCGAGTTCGTCGAGCTGACGAACGTGGCCATTACCAACCAGCCGGCGCTGGCGCGCAACGAAGGCCCGACTCCGGCCGAGGTCCGGGACCTGGTCAGCTACGCGGACGCGTACGATCCGCTGGCGGACGAGCTCGAGGCCCTGGCGCATTTCGTCCGTCACAGCGTGAAGGCCGCGCGGCACATCGTCGGCAGCGAGGCGCTGGCGACGTACGCCCATGCGCGGCGCCTGACGAAACTGCGCAGGGCCGCGCACCTGGCGCCGTACGTCGCCGACATGCGCCGGGCGCTCGGACGCGTCCGGGGAGTATCGCCCGAAGCGGTCGCGCAGAGGGAGGCGGCGAGGGCCGCGAAGGCGACCGAGCGGGCGGCGAAGGCCGCGGAGCGGGCCGCGAAGAAGCCGCCGGAGAAGACGCCGCCGGCCAAGCCGGCGCCGACTGATCCCGTGAAGTAAGGACCCCTGCAGTAGGACCCGACGAAGCGGGCGCGTCGTAAGACGCGCCCGCTTTTTCGCGCCTCACAGCTCCCTGAGCAACGCCTCATCCACCTTCGCCCGCACCGTACGCCGGTCGACGCCCAGCCGCTCCGCGACCTGCGAGTAGTTGCGCGTCGTCGCGTAGAGCAGCGTGCAGTAGTTGCGGAGGAGGTCGTCGGCGGTGAAGGTGCCGGAGAAGATGGCGGTGGTGATGCGGTCGCGGGCGTTCGTGGCCGGGAGGGAGGCGGGGCGGTAGGTGCCGCGGAGCATGACGCTGCGGACGCATTGTTCGAGCTCGCGGAAGTTGCCGGGCCAGCGGTAGTCGCGGCCGGGGGAGACTTCGATGGCGCGCACGACTTCGCCGGCCAGGTCGCCGGCTTCTTCTTCGTTCGCGACGCGCGCCGAGATGAAGCGGACGAGGTGCTGGAGCTCGTCGGGCGCCGCGGCGAGTTGCTCGTGGAGCGTCGGCGTGGTGATGCTGTCGGCGCAGAGACGGTAGTAGAAGTCTTCGCGGAAACGCCCCTTGCGGATCTCCTCGGCGAGGTCGCGGTTCGTGGCGGCGATCAGTTTTCCCTCGAAGCGGCGCGGCTGGGTGTCGCCGAGGCGCTGGAACGTGCGCGACTGGATCACACGCAGCAGCTTCACCTGCACCGCCGGGTCGATCTCGCCGATCTCGTCGAGGAACACCGTACCGAGCGCGCCGCACGACTCGAGAAACCCCTCGCGGTCGGTCATCGCGCCGGTGAACGCGCCCTTGCGATGGCCGAACAGCTCCGACTCGATGAGCGTCGGCGAGAGCGCGGAGATGTTGAGACCGATGAAGGAGAGGCTCGATTGCCGCTCTTCCGCGAAGCGCTCGCGCTTCTCGTCGAACGGGATGTAGCGCGAGAGGCCGATCGCGCGCGCCACGAGCTCCTTGCCGGTGCCGGTCGCGCCGGTGATCAGCGTGGCCACGTCGCCCATCCGCTCGTAGAGCGAGCGGCGGTAGCGGCGCATGTCGTGCGTGAAGATCGACTGCCAGATCGCCGCGCGCAGCCGCGCCGCGGGCAGGGTGCGGCCGACGATGTGCTCGAAGATGTGATGGAACGCGCGGCGCACCTGGTAGAAGCAGGCGAAGAGATGGGCGGGATCGATGCGGCCGGCGAGATGCTCGTCGACGTCGCGCCGGAACTCGCCGTAGAACGCGGCGCGCGCGGACGCGTCACCGCGGGTGATCAGGCCGAGGATCGACTCGCGATGGCGCTCGTAGAGCACGTAGATCGCGACCTCGTCGTAGAGCTGCAGCTCGTCGCGTGACGCGCGCACGCCGCCGCGCATTCGCGCGTGCAGCGACTGCAGGAACGCCTCGCAGAGGACGGCAATGCGGTCGATGTTCGACTTCCGCTCCAGGTCCGGCAGCAGGCTCCAGTACGGCTGGCTGGAGACGTACTGCTCGCCGAGGATCTCGCGCTCCCGCGCGATCCGGTCGTCGAGAAACGGGTTGGCGAAGGCGAGTGCGGCGATGGATTCGGCGAGCTGACGTTCGGAGAATGTGAAGAGCGCCATGCATGGAATGTATGCCGCTGGACATCGAACGTCCACTTCGTGAGGGGCGTGATCACGTAAGTGATTGAAAACACGTGCACGTCACAGTGGCAGCCCGCTCGCTCCCGTCCGCCGTCCTGTGGAGCGGCGGGCTTTAGCCCGCCGGTTCTTCGCGAGATCGAACCGGCGGGCTAAAGCCCGCCGCTCCACAGGAACGGAGGAATGCATGAAGCGACTGTTCGCGGCCATCCTGCTTCTCACCGCTCACGCCGCACTCGCGGCGGGGACGCTCACTCCCGTCAACGCCGGCGACGCGCCGATGCAGATCCGGCAGCATCTCGTCGACGTCGTCATCGACAACGGCTTCGCGCGCACCGAGGTCACCCAGGTCTTCTTCAACCCGAATGGCAAAGAGCTCGAGGCGGTCTACGGCTTCCCGGTTCCCGCCAGCGCGAGCCTCTCCGAGATCACGATCTGGAACGGCGACCGCGAGCTGAACGGCGAGGTGATCGAGGCCAAGGAGGCCAAGCGCGTCTACCAGGAAGAGCGCGACGCCGGCAACGACGCGGGCCTCGGCGAGTGCTCCTGCATCAAGCCGAAGGACGAGGTCGAGTACATGTCGTACAAGTTCTCGATCGCGCACGTCCGCCCGCAGAGCGAAACGAAGATCCGCTTCGTCTACTACCAGCCGCTGAAGATCGACACCGGCATCGGGCGCTACGTCTATCCGCTGCAGGAAGGCGGCACGGACGAGGCGGCGAAGTCGTTCTGGACGCGCAACCCGAAGGTCGAGCAGCGCTTCGCGGTCAACGTCGAGCTGAAGTCGGGCTGGCCGGTCGACGAAGTACGCGTGCCGGGCGCGGATACCGAGGCCAAGATCACGAAGATCGCGGAAGGGCATTACAAGATGGCGCTCGACCGCACCGCCGGCGATCTGAGCAAAGACTTCGTCTTCTACTACCGCCTCGCGGAGAACCTGCCCGGACGCGTCGAGCTCCTCGCCTACAAGCCGAAGGCGGGAGAGCCGGGCACGTTCATGCTCACGGTCACGCCGGGCGTCGACCTCGCGCCGATCGCGTCGGGCGCCGACTACGTCTTCGTCCTCGACGTCTCCGGCAGCATGTCCGGGAAGCTGGCCACGCTCGCGCGAGGCGTGCAGGAAACGCTCGCGCACTTCAAGCCGGACGACCGCTTCCGCATCTTCACGTTCAGCGACTCGGCGAGCGAGCTGACGCACGGCTTCGTGAACGCCGACGCCCGGAGCGTGGCCGAGTGGACGAAGCGCGTCGAAGAGCTGCACGCGCAGAGCGGCACGGACGTCTACGCGGGTTTGAAGGCGGGACTCGACGCGGTCGAAGCCGATCGCGCGACGAGCATCCTCCTCGTCACCGACGGCGTGACGAACGAGGGGATCGTCGATCCGAAGGAGTTCCGCGCGCTCCTGCAGAAGTACGACGTGCGCGTGTTCGGATTCCTGATGGGCAACAACGCCAACTGGCCGCTGATGCGCGTCATCACCGACACCAGCGGCGGCTTCTACTCCGCGGTCTCGAACGACGACGACATCATCGGGCAGATCCTCCTGGCGAAGGGCAAGATCACCAGCGAGGCGCTGCACGACGCGAAGCTGACCATCGACGGCGTGAAGACGTTCGACAAGACCGACGAGGCGATCGGCAAGATCTATCGCGGCCAGCAGCTGGTGATCTTCGGCCGTTACGCGCACGGCGGCGACGCCAACGTGACGCTGCGCGCGAAGCTGACCGGGCAGGATCAGACCTACGCGACGACGTTCGCGTTCCCCGAGGTCGCGGCCACGCATCCGGAGCTGGAGCGGATGTGGGCGCTCGACCGCATCGAGCAGTACGCGATGAAGGAGACGGCCGGGCTGATGCCGCCGGAGGAATCGGAGCAGGCGATCCGCGATACCGGCGTGAAGTACCAGCTGGTGACCGACTACACGTCGATGGTGGTGCTGGCGGACGACGTATTCGAGAAGCGCGGCATCGCGCGCAGCAATCGCGACCGGATCGCGGTCGAGCGCGCGGCGCAGTCGGCACGGGCATCGAACGGGCCGTCGAACAATCGCGCCGATTCCGGACGTCCGATGTTCAGCGGACGCGCGCACGGCATCCGCGGCGGCGGCGCGTTCGATCCGCTGATGGTGATTCTCGCGCTCGTCGCCGCCTGCGCGGCTCTGCGCCTGCGGTCATGAACGACATCTTTCTGAATCCGGCACTCCAGCTCGAGCCGGATGGCCCTTTGTGGCAGCTCATCACCTGCCACTTCACGCACTGGACGTATGAGCAGCTCGCGTGGGACGCGGTCGCGTTTCTCGCCCTCGGCGCCGCCTGTGCGCGGCGCCATCGCGCGGCGTTCCACGCGACGCTGCTCGCCAGCGCGATCGTCGTGCCGCTGGCCGTGCTCGCGTTCGCGCCGGAGGTGATCGCGTATCGCGGCCTGTCGGGGCTCGACTCCGCGCTGTTCGTGCTGCTGATTTGGACTGCGGCGGCTAAGCCGCCGCTTTCGAAAGCGACGGCCTTGCCGTCGCAGTCCAGATGGCTGATCGTCCTTTGCGGAGTCGCGTTCATCGCCAAGATCGCGTTCGAGATGAACACCGGCGCGACCGTGTTCGCCGGCAGCGTGACGCCGGTGCCGGTCGCGCACATCGCCGGGGCGGCCTCGGCGCTGCTCGTCGCCGCCGTCTATACTCGCCGGACACGGACATGCGTCTCTTCCTCGCCATGCTCCTCGCACTGATGCCGTTCTCCGCGCGTGCGCTCGAGCGCGCCGACGCCGACGGGCGCGCGGTGGAGACGTATCGCGCCGGGATGTCGGCGGCGGTGGCGGAGATGCGGGCGCTGGCGTACGGCGAGTCGAAGCGCATGCTCACCGTCGAGGAGAAGGAAGCGGCGCGGCAGACCTGGAGCGCATTTCTCGACTACCTCCTGGCGCTCGACTCCATCGGCGCCTATCACCGCGAGCAGCGCGGCGAGCCGGCGCTGGTCGTCACCTACGCGGCGTTCCTCGCGCAATACCGGCAGGCGATGGAGATGCTCGACGCCGCGCAGGCGCTTCCGGGCGCCGACGCGGTCCTGAACGAAGGTCTCCCCGCCCTCGGCCTCGCACCGGGATCGTTCGCGCGGGTGAAGTTCCGCTATCTCAACGTCGCGCGCGCGACCGAGTACGCGGCGCTCGAAACGCTCTATCGGCTGAAAGGCGGCAAGTCGTTCCCGCGCCTGCGCGCGTCGATCGAAGAAGACTCCGCGGCGGTGCTGAAGTTCGGCCGCGGCAAGGGACCGGCGCAGACGGCGAAGAACGCGTTCAGGATCGCCGGCAGCACCGCCTTCACGGCGTGGTTCCCGGTCCAGAAAGGCGTCGCCGAATGGATGGGCGACACGCGCGTCGCGCGCGGCGAGCGCTTTCTCATCAGCCACGAGCAGATCGCGTCGTTCGCGCCGCGGCTCGAGCCGGGCGACGTCTTTCTCGAGCGGCGCGAGTGGTACCTCTCCAACGTCGGCCTTCCCGGGTTCTGGCCGCACACCGCGCTCTTCATCGGCGACGCGCCCGAGCGCGCTCTCTATTTTGATGATGAAGACGTCCGCGCGTGGGTGCGCGAGCAGGGACGCGGCGACGGCGACTTCGAGGCGTTTCTGCGCGAGCGTTTCGGCGCGAAGTACGCGAACGCGACGCGCGTGATCGAGGCGGTGTCGGAAGGCGTGTCGTTCACGACGCTCGAGCATTCCGCCGCCGCCGACTCGTTCGCGGTGCTCCGTCCCCGCGCGAACAAGCGCGCCAAGGCGATCGCCATCGCCCGCGCCTTCGGCTACATCGGCCGCCCCTACGACTTCAACTTCGACTTCCACACCGACTCCGCGCTGGTCTGCAGCGAAGTCGTGTTCAAGGCCTACGAAGGCCACGTCGCGCTGCCGCTCTCGAAAGTGATGGGACGCCTGACCACGCCGCCGAACGAGATCGTGCGCGAGTTCGACGCGACGTTCGGCTCGCCGGGCCAGCAGTTCGACCTCGTGCTCTTCCTCGACGGACACGAGCGCAAGAACGCCGCGTTTCCGGCGACGCTCGAACAGTTCAGGGAGAGCTGGAAGTGGCCGAAGTGGCATGTGGTGGCGCAGTAGGTGGAGCGGCGGGCTTTAGCCCGCCGAAACCCGAATGGCGGGCTAAAGCCCGCCGCTCCACAGGCGACGGTCGAGTTCCTCCGCCACAGCGACAATCTCGGCACGAATCGCGTCTCTCGATCGGACCAGTGCGTCACGAGAGCTAACAATCCCGCGCAGATCGCCGACCACATCATCGAGGTCCTCCGACACCCGCAGCGCGACATAGGCGAGGAGCGGCAGCGCGATCAGCGACGCGATCGCCCAGGCGATGCCGAAGCGCGTGAAGACGAAGATCGCGATCGCGATCCAGAGAATCGGATAGAGCGCGAACGAGGCCAGGAACTTGATCGTCGCGACCAGCTCGTCCTCCCCTTTCGAGAAACGCTTCGCGAGCACGCCGGCGAGACGGTACGGGATGTAATGAATGACGGTGCCGAGCGCCGCGAGCGGAAGCAGAAACACGATGCGCACGATGCGCGCGAGCTCGAAACGCGGCGTCAGCTCGTGCGGCGCGAGCTTCGCGCGCCGCAGCTCCGCCGCGAGCTTCGCGACCGCGGACTCGAGGCGCGCCAACCGCTCCGGATCGTGCGCGCGGAGATAGTGATATCCATCGACGAATCGTCTCCGCAGCTCGAGCTCTTCGGCGAGCGGATGACGCTCGTCGGAGGTGAAGATGTCCTCCGCGCGCTTGATGAGCTCGAGCGCCGCGTGCGAGTCGGCCTGCAGCGTGATGGAGTCGAGGCCGGCGTCGATCGCGGCGGTCAGCGTCTCGACGGTTTGGACTGCGGCGGCTGCGCCGCCGCTTTCGAAAGCGGCAGCTTTGCTGCCGCAGTCCAGAATGTGGGGATCGTCATCGGTGGACGGCGTCACGCGAATCGGCTCGCCGAGGACCAGCAGCGCCTCGCTGCGGAAGATGTGCTTCGCGGTGTAGTAGATGCCGGCCGGCACGACGAACAGCTCGTCGAGCTTCGCGCCGAGGGCGATGCGCGCGACGCCGGTCTTCAGCTCGCGCAGTTGCGGATCGCTGTGCGTCGTCCCTTCGGGGAAGATCGCGATGGCGCCGCCGCCCTGCAGCACCGCGCGCGAGCGCTCGAACATCTCGCGATTCGAGCCGGGCGTGTCGTCCTGCCTGCGATAGACCGGAATGCTGTCCAGCGCGCGAGCGAACCAGCCGATGAGCGGATAGTGAAACAGCGGCGCTTTTCCCAGGAACGACACCCGCCGCGGCGCATAGCAGAGCAGGAAGAGCGGATCGACGAGGCCGTTCGGATGATTGACCGCGAAGATCACCGGGCCGGACGGCAGGCGCTCCAGTCCGACCAGCTCGATCCGTTTATAGAAAACGCGGAGGCAGAAGCGGAAGAACTCCGTGATTATTCGCCGCGCCATGCCGCATAGATCCAGATCAATCCGGAGACCAGCACCGCCACCGGCACGACCAGGAAGGCCTGCTCGAGCGAGCTGCGATCCGAAAGCGCGCCGATGAGCGGCGGCGACGGGATGTCGCCGAGGAAGTGCATGAGAAAGACCGAGAGCCCGACCGCGGTCGCGCGCTCCAGCGGCGAGACGGCGTTGACGATTGCGGAGTTCACCGGGCCGGTGCACATGAAGATGAGCACCTCGGCGATGGCGATCATCGTCATGTACAGCGGCTTGGCGTGGCTCGTCAGCGCGACGTAGGTCAGCGGCGCCGCGGCCAGCGTCGCGATTCCGGAGACCCACAGATACGACTGCTTCGTGCGCCGCAGGAAGTAGTCGCCGAGCCAGCCGCCGAGGAACGTGCCGAGAAAGCCGGTGATGACCACGATCGTTCCGAAGGTGACCGTGGCTTCGGCGCGCGGCATCCCGCGCGAGCGCTCGAGGAAGGCCGGCATCCAGTATCCGAGTCCGCCCAGCGCGAACGTGTACGCGGCGTATCCGAGGACGATCAGGAGGTAGTGGGTGTTGCGGATGAGGTGGAGATAGCCGGTATCGGCGGCCGGAGCGGCCGCCGCTCCACCCGGATCGTTCTGGCCGCGCGGCGGATCCTTCACGAAGAGAATCAGCAGCGAGAGGAAGAGTCCCGGAAATCCCACCATCCAGAACGCCGCGCGCCAGCCGAACGCCTTGTCGGCGAGTCCGCCGAGCACGTACGCGAGCGCGGAGCCGATCGGGATCGCCGCGAAGAACACCGACATCACCCGGCCGCGCTTCTCGTACGGAAACGCGTCGGAGAGGATGGCCGGCGCGATCGTGCCGTACGCGGCCTCGCCGACGCCGACCGTCGAGCGCGCGATGAACAGCGACACGAAGCCGCGCGCGAATCCCGCCAGTCCCGTGGCCAGGCTCCAGATCGCCACGCCGATGGCGATCAGCGGCGGGCGTTTCTTCTTGTCGCCGAGCGAGCCGAAGATCGGCGACGTGAACGCGTAGACGACGATGAACCCGGAGCCGATGAGGCCGAGCTGCGTGTCGCTGAGTCCGAGGTCGTGCTTGATCGGCTCGAGCAGCGTGGCCACGACCCAGCGGTCGATGTAGTTGAAGAGATTGATGAAGGTGAGGACCGCCAGGGTGTAGTAGGCGCGACGGTCTTGCATCGGAATGCAGTGTATCGAAACCGCACCGTGACGCGGACGTATAACCACCGACGGCTAGAATGTCCCGGTCCATGAAACGGCTTCTCCCCTGGTTGATCGCCGCCGCCGGCATCATCGTCATCCTTCTGGTTCTGCCTCTGTATCAGCCGGGCCAGCCGCACGGCATCGCGACGACGCGCGGCGATGCGCGCGCGAAGGCCGATGACGCGATCCGCCAGCTCGGCTTCGCGCCCGAGAAAGCGTGGTCCACGGTGGTCTGGTCTCCGCCGGGGATCCTGCTCAAGGAGCTGCGCCATCATCCTCGGCGCGCCGAGGCCTGGGACGATCCGGTGCTCGGCCCGCGGCTCGACGCGTATCGCGTCACCTACTGGGATCGCCAGCGCGAGAAGTTCCCGTCGCTGGCGACGGTGTACGTCGGCGGGATGCGCGGCGACGTCACCGGCGCGGTGGTGCGTCCGCGTCCCGAGGAAAAAGGAGCGACGGCGACCGAGGCGCAGCTGCGGCCGCGCGCGGACGCGTTCGTCCGCTCGCGCGTCTTTCGCGGCGCGCCGTCGCCGCAGTACGAGTCGGCGCGCTCCACGGTGCTGCGCGCGCGCACCGACTGGGTGTTCCGCTACCGCGTGCCCACGGCGTTTCCGATCAAGAACGTCGTGCCGTATCTCAACGTCTTCTTCGCCGGCGACCGCTTCACCGGCTGGCAGCTCACCGAGGAGTACGCCGACGGGCATCCGTACGTCGGCGAGAGCGGCGGCGACGTCATCGGCACGCTGACGCAGTTCGTGCTGATGTTCGCGCTGCTGCTGGTGCTGCTGATCATGTTTCTGCGCAAGTACCACGCCGGCGAAGTCGGCGTGGAGGCGGCGTCGGTGCTCTTCGTCCTGATGGTCGCGCTGGCGATCGCCGGCTCGTTCATGATCCGGACCTCCGGATCCGAGGGAACGGGGATGGGCAACATCTCCGCGCCGCTGACGTCGTGGGCGATGCTGGCGTTCAAGACGCTCTTCGCCGACGTGCCGGTGGCGTTGATCGTCTTCCTGGCCTGGGCGGTCGGCGAGAGCTTCGCGCGCGAGCGGTGGGGCGGGCGGCTGGCGGGCTTCGACGCGATCCTCCGCCGCGACGCGATCAATGCCACCGTCGGCGGCTCGGTGCTGCGCGGACTCCTGATGTCACCCGTCGTCGCCGCGGCGGCGCTGGCCACCGGCGCGATCGCCATCGCGGCCGGCCTGGCCTGGCCGTCGCACAGCGGCGGCACCGAGGACATCCTCTTCATCGGCGGGCCGTGGTATCCGCTGGTGCGCGCCATCGGCGACGCGCTTTGTGCGTCGATCGTGGCGATCCTGTTCCTGCTGGCCTGGTCGCATCGCCGGCGCGTGCTTTGGATCGGCATCGTCGCGGCGATCGCGCTGACCACGCTGCTGACGATCGCGCCGGCGCCGCTCGATCCGATCGGCATGCGCATGCTGTTCGGCTTCGGCGGCATCGCCGCCGCGGTCGCGGTCTTCCTGCGCTTCGACCTGTTGTCGGCGACGCTCGCGCTCTTCGGCGGATCGCTGATCACGTTCGTCGCGCCGCTCCTGTCGGTCTCGCGCGGCGAGCTCGCGCGCGACCTCACGCTCGTCCTGGCCGTCCCCTTCGCATTGCTCGGCGCGCACGCGGTGGCGGGACTGATCACGCGCCGCGAAGTCGTCTACACCTACGACGATCTCGCGCCGCACGTGAAGCGGATCGTCGAGCGCGAGCGGGTGAAGGCGGAGATCGACGCCGCGAACCGCATCCAGGCCGCGCTCCTGCCGCAGGAGTCGCCCGACCTCGCCGGCGCGTCGGTGGCGTCGCACTACCGCGCGGCGACGGAGATCGGCGGCGACTACTTCGACTTCCTCCGCTTTCCGACCGGCGAGATCGGCATCGCCTTCGGCGACGTCGCCGGCCACGGCCTCACCAGCGGCATCGTCATGGCCATGGCCAAGTCCGCGCTGCTGGTGCAGGTCGACAACGATCCGTCGCCGTGCGCGGTGCTGCACGTGCTCAACGACATCGTGATGAAGACCGCGCCGAAGCGGATGATGATGACCTTCTTCTTCGGCATCCTCGATCCCGCCACGCAGACGTTGCGCTTTTCATCGGCGGGCCATCTCGATCCTTATGTCTATCGCGCGTCGAGCGGCAAGCTCGAGCCGCTCTCGGTGTGGGGCTTCCCGCTGGGAGTGCGGCGGCGCGAGGCGTTCCGCGAGCGCACCGTCTCATTCGACTCCGGCGACCGGCTCGTGCTCTACAGCGACGGATTGATCGAGGCGGTCGACGACGACGGCGAGCCGTTCGGCTTCGAGCGTTTCGAGAAGACGATTCTCGGATGCGGCGCGATGAGCGCGGACGAGATCAAGAAAACGCTGCTCTCCGCGATCCGCAAATTCACGCGCAACCGCCCGCCCGAAGACGATCAGACTCTGGTCGTGGTCGCGTTCGAAGAGCCGGCGGCCGACTTCCTCCCGCACGCGCAACGCGTGGCCGCCGTCGCCTCCGGCGAAACGGTCCATTGACTTCCCTCTCTATCTTTCGATAGAGCCTCCGCTATCACGCCATTCACTTTTCCGTACGGAAAAACCATTCCATTGACGTGAACAAATCGCGTCAAAACAGTAAACGGTTGAGTCGCAAAAGCGTTATAGTTTCCGCAATCCCGGCCCAATTACTGCTCCCCTGGACGCACACACCAACACCAGTGTTCAACAATCCGACCGCGAGGCCGGAGGCAAATATCAGGAGGAGAGATATATGCCCAACGTGCGTCAGGTATTGGTGTTTCTATTTACGTTCCTGCTCGCAACCGCAGCCTTCGGGCAGGGAACGACAGGCTCTCTGATCGGAACCGTCACCAATGATGGAGCGCCCCTTCCGGGCGTGACGGTCACGATCGCCTCGCCCGCGCTGCAGGGCGCGCGCACCACCGTCACCGGAGAGGGAGGCGGCTACAACTTCCCGTCCCTGCCGCCGGGACAGTACACGGTGACCTACGAGTTGAGCGGCATGGCGAAAGCGACGAAGAAGACTTCGATCACGCTCGCGCAGACCGCACGCGTGGACGCCGATCTGAAGATGAGCTCCATCGCCGAGGCGATCACCGTGACGGCGAACGCGCCGGCGGTGCTCGAGACGACCGAGCTCTCGCGGAACTTCACCAGCGAGCAGGTGGCGCTGCTGCCGGTGCGCCGCAACATCACCGACACGGCCGTCCTGGCGCCGGGCGTCAATACGAACGGCGCGCGCGGCAACGTCACCATCTCCGGCTCGCCGTCGTACGACAACCTGTTCCTGGTCAACGGCGTGGTCGTCAACGAGAACCTGCGCGGCCAGCCGCACGACCTCTTCGTGGAAGACGCCATTCAGGAGACGACCGTGCTCACCGGCTCGATCTCCGCGGAGTACGGACGCTTCAGCGGCGGCGTGGTCAGCACGATCACCAAGTCGGGCGGCAACGAGTTCACCGGCTCGTTCCGCGACAGTCTCACCAACGCCGACTGGATCGAGCTCACGCCGATCGAAGTCGACGCGCATCCCGACAAGCTGATTAACGTCTACGAAGGGACGCTCGGCGGATTCTTCTGGAAAGACCGGCTGTGGTTCTTCGGCTCCGGCCGCAAGACCAGCGGCGCGCCGGCCGTCGGAATCAACCCGACCGCCTCGACGGTCAAGAGCACGAACGCGGCGAACTCCGGTCCGATCGTCACGTCGTTCCAGAACACGGTCAACGAGAAACGCTATGAAGGAAAACTGACGGCGCAGCTGATGCCGCAGCACTCGATCATCGCGTCGTATCTCGACATCAAGAAGACGGAGCTGAACAACTTCTTCGCGCCGATCTACGACACGGACAGCATCGTCGCCCAGCGGCAGCTTCCGAACAAGCTCCTGGCGGTCAGCTACAACGGCGTGGCCACGACCAACCTGCTGATCGAGGCGAACTACTCGGAGAAAGACTTCGCGTTCGTCAACAGCGGCGGCATCTATACCGATCAGATCAAGGGCACCTGGCTCGCCGACAGCGTCGCGCGCTGGAACGCGCCGGTGTTCTGCGGCGTCTGCACTCCGGAAGAGCGCAACAACGACTCGAAGCTGCTCAAGACGACGTACTTCTTCAACTCGAAGTCGCTCGGCACGCACAGCATCGTCCTGGGCGGCGAGGACTTCCACGAGACGCGCCTGGTGAACAACTTCCAGTCGGCCAGCCAGTACACGGTGACCAGCACCGGCACGGCCATCCAGGTCGGCACGGTCGTTTATCCGCGGCTCGACCGCTCGTCGACGATCACCTGGAACCCGATCTTCACGCCGTCGACCGGCAGCGACCTCTCGACGCGCTCCTACTTCCTCAATGACAAGTGGGACTTCAACCAGAACTTCAGCTTCAACCTCGGCGTGCGCTACGACAAGAACAACGCCGTCGACGCGAGCGGCAACACCGTTTCCGACGACAGCGCGTTCGCTCCGCGCCTCGGCGCGATCTACGACGTCAAGGGCGACGGCCGCTTCCGCGTGAACGCGAGCTACAGCCATTACGTCACCAAGATCGTCGACGGCAACATCGGCGGCCGCGCGGCGGGCGCCGGCAATCCGGCGGCGTTCAACTTCCGCTATGAGACCAACGCGCCGTTCAACGCGCCGTCGATCAATCCGGCCGGCACGCCGGTCGGCTCGCTGATCGGTCCGCAGGCGGCGCTGACCACGCTGTTCAACTGGTTCAACGCGCTCACCCCGGCGCAGAAAGGCCAGATCCTCACCTCGTCGACGATCCCCGGCCTGACCACGCAGATCGAGGATCCGATCAGCTCCGAGTACGTGCGCGAGATGACGCTCGGATTCGGCTCGCAGATCACCCCGCGTGCGTTTGCCCGCGTCGACGTGATCTCGCGCGACTGGCACGACTTCTTCGGCGTCCGCCTCGATCAGACCACCGGCCGCTTCAGCACCACCAACCCGGTCTCGGGCGCGCCGTTCAGCGGCGACCGCGGCATTCTCATCAACGACAACGACAACACCTCCCGCAAATACCGCGGCGTGCAGCTGACGTTCGCCTGGAGCCCGAAGCGCTTCAATATCGGCGGCGGCTACACCTGGGCCAAGCTCACCGGCAATGACGTTCCGGAAGGCGACGGCACCGCGGCCGTTCCGAACCAGTTCGGACAGTTCTATCCGGAGTATCTCAATTACGAACAGCGCCAGCCCAGCGGCTACATCACCGGCGACCAGCGCCACCGCGCCAGACTATGGGCCGGCTATGACATCGCGCTCCCGCTCAACGCCAAGCTGAACGCATCGGTGATTCAGTCGTTCGACTCCGGCCGCGCGTATTCGGCGATCGGCAACATCGACGCCTACGGCGCCACGAACGCGTTCGCGAACTCGCCGTTCTCCAGGGAGAACAGCGGCGCGAACTCGCCGTATACGCGCTCCCAGCTCGGCACCTCGCACGTGTATTACTTCAGCGAGCGCGGCGCGTTCCGCACCGGCAACGTGACCTCGACCGACCTGGCCCTGAATTTCTCGCTTCCGGTCAGCCGGCTCGAGCTCTTCGTGCAGGGACAGGTGCTGAACATCTTCAACGAGCAGGAGATTCAGAGCATCTTCCTCGGCAACATCGACACGACCGTCAAGACCCTTCGCGTCAATGGGGCGTCGTCGGGCCTGGCCGCCTTCGATCCGTACAACACGAAGCCGATCGAGTGCCCGAGGGGCGCCGCGCCAGCGCAGTGCACGGCGCTGGGCGCGAACTTCCAGCTCGGCGACAATTTCGGCGCCGCCGCGAACCAGAACGCGTACCAGACCCCGCGCACGTATCGCGTGGCCATCGGCCTCCGCTTCTAGCTCGCACGTTTCACGCTTTCGCGACAAACGCCCCGGCTCCACGCCGGGGCGTTTTGTTTGCGCAACCGCGGATACAATCCCGCCCCTATGGCCCAACCCGAACCAAACAAAGTCATCTACTCCATGGTCGGTGTCTCGAAGTTCCATGGGAAGAAGCAGGTTCTCAAAGACATCTACCTCTCGTATTTCTACGGCGCGAAGATCGGCGTGCTCGGTCTCAATGGATCGGGAAAATCGACGCTGCTGCGCATCCTCGCCGGGATCGACAAAGACCATCTCGGCGAGACCGTGCTCTCGCCCGGCTACACGGTCGGCCTGCTCGAGCAGGAGCCGAAGCTCGACGAGTCGAAGACGGTCAAGGAAGTCGTCGAGGAAGGCGTGCAGCCGGTCCTCGATCTGCTCAAGGAATTCGACGACATCAACAACGCCTTCGCCGATCCCGACGCCGACATGGACAAGCTCATGGACCGGCAGGCGAAGGTGCAGGACAAGCTCGACGCCGCCGGCGCGTGGGACCTCGACTCCAAGCTCGAGATGGCCATGGACGCGCTGCGCTGCCCGCCCGGCGACACGCCGGTCGCGAAGTGCTCCGGCGGCGAGAAGCGCCGCGTCGCGCTGTGCCGGTTGCTGCTGCAGCAGCCCGACATCCTGCTGCTCGACGAGCCGACCAACCACCTCGACGCCGAGAGCGTGCAGTGGCTCGAGCAGCACCTGCAGCAATACGCCGGCACCGTCATCGCCGTCACGCACGACCGCTACTTCCTCGACAACGTCGCCGGCTGGATTCTCGAGCTCGACCGCGGCGAGGGCATCCCCTGGAAGGGCAACTACTCGTCGTGGCTCGAGCAGAAGAAGGACCGGCTCGCGCACGAGGAGAAATCGGAGTCGAACCGGCAGAAGACGCTCGAGCGCGAGCTCGACTGGATCCGCATGTCGCCGAAGGCGCGCCACGCGAAAGGAAAGGCGCGCATCAACGCCTACGAGAACCTGCTCAACCAGGAGACGAAGGAGAAGATCCAGGAGCTGGAGATCTACGTCCCGCCCGGCCCGCGCCTCGGCAACATCGTCGTCGACGCCGACGACGTCTCGAAGGCCTACGGCGAGAACCTCCTCATCGAAGGGATGACGTTCAAGCTCCCGCCGGGCGGCATCGTCGGCGTGATCGGACCGAACGGCGCGGGAAAGACGACGCTGTTCCGGATGATCGTCGGCCAGGAAAAACCGGACGACGGCACGATCCGCGTCGGCGAGACGGTCAAGCTCGCCTACATCGATCAGAACCGCACGCTCGACTCCGACAAGACCATCTTCGAGGAGATCACCGGCGGCGGCGAGATGGTGCAGCTCGGGCCGCGCGAGATGCCCTCGCGCGCGTACGTGGCGCGCTTCAATTTCTCGGGACAGGACCAGCAGAAGAAAGTCGGCGCGCTCTCCGGCGGCGAGCGCAATCGCGTGCATCTGGCGAAGATGTTGAAGGAGGGAGCGAACGTGCTGCTCCTCGACGAGCCGACCAACGACCTCGACGTCAACACCATGCGCGCGCTCGAAGAGGCGCTGGAGAATTTCGCCGGCTGCGCGATCGTGATCAGCCACGACCGCTGGTTCCTCGACCGCGTGGCCACGCACATCCTGGCCTTCGAAGGCGACAGCCGCGTCTACTACTTCGACGGCAACTTCAGCGAGTACGAAGAAGACAAACGCAAACGCCTCGGCGCCGAGGCCACCCAGCCGCACCGGATCCGGTACCGGCAGTTGAGCAGATGAATACCGAGAGACCAGGGGGGCGGGCGTCTCGCCCGCCAGGCGGGCTGGAAGCCCGCCCCCCTTACCGGGCGACCCTCATCCTCATTCTCCTGTTCGCCACCCCCCTCTCCGCCGCCATCACCACCAGCGCGCTGACGGGGCGGGTGACCAGCGGCGGGAGCGCGGTGGAGAACGCCACGGTCACGGCGTCGTCGTCCGCGCTCCAGCACGAGCGCGTCACGGTCACCGGAAAAAGCGGCACGTACTGGCTCGGCGCGCTGCCGCCCGGCGTTTACGACGTCACGTTCTCGCGGACCGGACTGCAGTCGATGACGCGCCGCGCGGTGGTGGAGCTGGCGCGGGTCGCGCGCGCGGACGCCCAGCTCGAGCCGAGCGAAGACGAGGAGAGCGTCATCTCGACCGCGACCACCATCAGCGTGGTCCACGACACCGCGGTCTCCACGAACCGCGACGCCAAGGCGCTCGACCGCCTGCCCGTGCCGGTCGATGCCGGCGCCGCGCTCTATCTCGCGCCGCGCGGATATCCGGTCGCCTTGCTGCCGGAGATCGACGGCACGCTGATGCGCCTCTATCAGCAGGCGCTCCTGCAGAGCGAGACCACCGAGGAGCTGACGTACATCCGGTCCGTCCAGCCGATCGAATACGCGCGGGGAAACGATCAGATCGTCGTCGCGCGCACGCGCTCGGGCGGCGAGCAACTCTCGCTCAGCCTTCGCGACACGCTCACCAACGCGAAGTGGCTGGGCGGCGAGCTCGCCTTTCTGCGCCGCGGCGGCCTGCGTCACTTCGTCGAGGCCGCGGCCGGCGGACACCTCGTTCCGCAGCGGCTCTGGTTCTTCGGCACCGGATGGAACGGCGAGCGCGCCGACGGCCCGCCGCGCGATTCGCAGGGATGGCAGCTGAAGCTCACCGGCCAGCTCGGCGAACGGCAGAACATCTTCGCGACGTACCTCGACAACGAGACCTCCTACGGCCCGCAGATCCATTTCGGGTCGTCGCTCGCCTCGCTCGTCCACACCGCGCAATGGACGCCGCGCCTCCTCAGCGAGATCACCGCCGGCCACACCTATGCCGGCCAGAACGCGCCCCCGTTTCCTCCTCCGATCGCGCTTTCGGAAGACGCCGTCACGGCGAAAGCCTCGTTCGTCGCCGGCGATCACGTCCTCAGCGGCGGCATCGAGACCGAGTCCGGCGACCTCGGCGACGAGCATTCGTTTTTCGCGAACGACCGCATCTGGCTCCAACGCTGGACGATCAACGCCGGCGTGCGTTATCGCGACGGCCTCGCCGGTCTCGCATACAACCCCGGCGGCTTGCCTCCGCGCGACGACATGCGATTCAGCGCCCAGGCGGCCGCCGCGTACGACCTGCGCGGACGCGGACGCAACGCGGTGACGGTGTCGCTGTCGCGCTACGCGCTTACCTACGATCACGTCGACGAGCTCACCGCCGGCTATGTCATGTCCCTCGGGTCGACCGGCAGCGCGCGCTTCGACATCGTCCACAGCCGCTACGGCGCCGGCTTCGATCGCACGTCCTACCAGCTCGACGGCGCCTACCGTCTCTTCGACCGGTTCGAGGCGGGACTCAACTACACGTATACCGATCTCGATCCCCGCGGCGGCTCGATCCTCGGGCTCGCCGCGAATTCCGCGAATACGTGGTTCAGCGCGGAACTGCCGGCCGGCGCGCACGCCATCGTGGCGACGGTCGCATACCGCTACGCGAGCTCGCCGTACGACAACGTCACCCTCTCCAACGATCACTCGTTCGACGTCGCGCTGCGCTACACGCTGCCCGTCAGGCGCGCCGCGCTGACGTTCGCCGCGGACGCACAGAATCTCTTCGACCGCGGTCCTTACGCCGAGTACCCGCGCGTCCTGCGCGGCTGGGTTAGAGTGCGCCTATGACAAACGCATGGCCGCCGCTCACTTACGCCGGCTGGAGCGACTCCAAGGAGACGCTGCACATGTGGACGCAGATCGTCGGCAAGGTGCGGATGCTCAAGACGCCGCCGGTCAATCACTGGTGGCACGTGCCGCTCTACGTGACCTCCAAAGGCCTCGGGACGTCTCCAATCCCCGACAATGAGCGCACCTTCGAGATCGACTTCGATTTTCTCGATCACAATCTGTGCATTACGACCAGCGACGGCGACCGGCGTGCGTTCGCATTGCGTCCCATGACGGTGGCGGACTTCTATGGCCGCTTCATGGGCGCATTATCGGAATTGCACATTGAAGCGCCGATCCATACGACTCCGTCCGAAGTCGCGGACCCGATTCCGTTTGAAAAAGACACGACGCACGCCTCTTATGATGCCGAGGCCATTGCGCGATTCTGGCAGGCGCTCGTCTCCGTCTGCCAGGTATTGGCGCGCTTCCGCTCGGAATTCATCGGCAAGGTCAGCCCCGTGCATTTCTTCTGGGGCGGATTCGACGTCGCGGTGACGCGTTTTTCCGGACGGCTCGCGCCTCCGCATGCCGAGGTGCCCGGACTGCCGCTCCAGATCGTGCGCGAGGCGTATTCGCACGAAGTCTCCAGCGTCGGCTTCTGGCCGGGCGGCAACGGCGCCGAAGCGGCGTTCTATGCGTACGCCTACCCCGAGCCCGCAGGTTTCGACAAAGCCACCGCCCAACCCGCCGCTGCCTTCTACAGCCCCGAAATGGGCGAGTTCTTATTGCCTTATGAAAGCGTGCGCACCAGTAATACGCCGGAAGAAGACATCATGAATTTCGCCCGCTCCACATACGAGGCCGCGGCCGATCTCGCACAATGGCCGCGCGCCGAGCTGGAACGCGGCTACAAGCCGTCTTCCGCGATCACATAGGCCAGCACCGCCAGCGCGGCCGTGTTCTGCGCGAGCGCTTTCGGGTCGACCTTGTCCAGCGTGTCCGCGGGCGTGTGGTGGAAATCGAAATAGTGCCGCGGATCGGGCACGAGGCCGAAGCCGGGCACGCCGGCGTCGGTGAGCGGCGAGGTATCGGCGCCGGTGTGCTTGGAGCTGGTGAACTTCATCGGCGCGATGCGGTTCAGCGCGCGCGCGCGCGTCACAATGCGCTCCAGCGCCGCGCCCTCGAGCGTGGAGATGAAGCCGGTCGGCGGCGCCGCGCCGGCATCGGTCTCGATCGCCGCGACGTGCTTCTGCACTTCCTCGCGCTTGGCGACATTGTCGAAATACTGGTGGCCGCCGCGCAGCCCGTTCTCTTCGTTCATGAACAGGATGCCGCGGATGGTGCGTTTCGGCCTGATGCCGAGCTCCTTCAGCACGCGCAGCGTCTCCATCACCATCGCCGCGCCCGAGCCGTCGTCGATGGCGCCCGTGCCCAGGTCCCAGGAATCGAGATGGCCGCCGATCACGACGATCTGCTCGGGATGCTCGCTGCCGCGGATCTCCGCGATCACGTTCGCCGAGGCGACGTCGGGCAGCGTCTTCGGCGTGAGCACGAGCTGCATCCGCACACGCTCCCCCTTGGCGAGGAGGCGATGCACGAGATCGGCGTCCTCGGTGGTCATCGCCGCCGCCGGGATCTTCGGCTGCGCCTCGTCGTACTTCATCGCGCCGGTGTGCGGCGTGCGCAATGATGCCGAGGCCACCGAGCGGATCACGGCAGCCACGGCGCCGTATTCGGCGGCGCGCGACGCGCCGGTGCTGCGGAACGTCACCGCGTCGCTGTAAGCCTCGAACGCGCGCCCGCTCTCGACCAGCGACATATTCATCGCCTTGTTGTAGAAGACGATCTTCCCGGCGATCTTCGCGCGTCCGAGCTTCGCCAGCTCGTCGTAAGACGTCACTTCGATCACCTCGGCTGTAATGCCGGTCGCCGGCGTCGCGACGCTGCCGCCGAGCGTGGTCAGGACGATTTTCTGATCATTATGCGAAACGAGCTGCGCGCGCTCGACGCCGCGCACCCAGTGCGGGACCATCACCGCTTCATTACGGACCTCGAAACCCCACTCGCGCAGCGTCTTCGTCGTCCACTTCACCGCCAGGTCGGCGTTCCTGGAACCGGACAGACGCGGACCGATATTGTCGGTCAGATACGACAGCGTCTCATAGGCCTTCGAATTGGCCAGCTCATAGTCAATGATCCGGTCGGCATTCGACTGCGCCGCCGCTGCCCCAGCAACCAAGCAACTCAGCAACCCAGCAACAACGCCCCTAGAGCTCCGTGTCAATTTGCGCCCTCTGCAGACTGCCCGAGTAGTCGACGTAGATCGACTTCCACTCCGAGAACACGTCGATGCCGGCCACGCCCGCCTCGCGGTGTCCGTTACCCGTCTCTTTCACGCCGCCGAACGGCAGATGCACCTCGGCGCCGATCGTGGGAGCGTTCACATAGAAGATGCCGGTGTACATATCGCGCATCGCCATAAAGGCCCTGTTGACGTCGCGCGTATAGATCGACGAGGACAATCCGTATTTCACGCCGTTGCCGATCGCGATCGCCTCTTCGAACGAGTCGCATTGCATGACAGCGGTCACCGGACCGAAGATTTCCTCCTGCGCAATGCGCATATCGGGCTTCACATCGGCGAACACGGTCGGCTCGTGGAAGAAACCCTTCGCATAATCACCGTCGCGTAATGCATGGCCGCCGGCGACGAGCGACGCGCCTTCGTCCTTGCCGATCTGCACGTAGCTCTCGACCGTCTTGATCTGCCCCGCGCTGACGCTCGGCCCCATGTCGACGTTCGGATCGAGCCCGTTGCCGACGCGCAGCTTCTTCGCGCGCGCGGCCAGCTTCTCCACGAACTCGTTGTACACCTTCTTGTGAACGGCCACGCGCGAAGCGGCGGTGCAGCGCTGGCCGCTCGTGCCGAACGCGCCCCACAATGCGCCGTCGACGGCCAGATCGACGTCGGCGTCGTCCATCACCATGATGATGTTCTTGCCGCCCATCTCCAGGTGGACGTGCTTGAACGTCGGCGCGCAGGCGACGTTGATGTCGCGGCCGACCTCGGTCGAGCCGGTGAACGAGATCACGCGCACCTTCGGATGCTTGAGCATCGGCTCGCCGACTTCGCGTCCGCCGCCGGTCACCACGTTCCACACGCCTTTCGGCAGTCCCGCTTCCTCGAACGCCTCGGCCAGCATGATCACCGACAGCGGCGTGAGCGAGGCCGGCTTGATGACCACGGTGTTGCCGCAGATCAGCGCGGCCATGCCCTTCCAGGCCGGAATGGCGATCGGAAAGTTCCACGGCGTAATGAGACCGGCCACGCCGAGGGGCATGCGCACGGCCATGTTGAACTTGTTGTGCAGCTCGGAGGGCGTGGTCACGCCGAAGAGGCGGCGCCCTTCGCCGGCGGCGAGGAAAGCCATGTCGATCGCTTCCTGCACGTCGCCTTTGGTCTCGTCGAACACCTTCCCCATCTCGCGGGTCATCTCGCGCGCGATCTTGTCCTTGTCGCGCTTGAGGATGTCGCCGACGTGAAAGAGGTACTCGGCGCGTTTCGGCGCCGGGGTGAGGCGCCACGACTCATAGGCGCGCGCAGCCGCGTCGACGGCGGCGTTCAGGTCGTCCGCGTCGGAGTCCTGGAACGTGCCGACCAGATCGTCCTGATTCGCGGGATTGCGGTTCTCGAAGGCGCGGCCGGTCTTCGACTTCACCCACTGTCCGTCGACATAGTTCGAGTATTCGCGCGGCTCCCGCAGGCCGCGCTGCTGCGCGAAGGTGTTGGTTTCGATTGCAGTCATTGCTTTGCTCCCTGATTACTTCTGTTTCATGTGCGGCGCCGTCTCGGCAGTCTCCCGCGGTACCTTCGATCCCATGTCCACCGAGCCGCGCAGCTTCGCGCCCTCGGCGACGATGACCTTCGGCGCCTTGAGATTGCCGTCGACGGACGCGGTGGCGACGAGCTCGATGCGCTCGTCGGCGGAGATGTCGCCGGTCAGCCTTCCCTCGACGAGGACGTTGCGGGCGTGCACGGTGGCCTCGATGCGCGCCTTCGTGCCGATGCGCACGTCGGCGGTGAGATTCACCCGTCCGCGGACCGTTCCCTCGATCAGGACCGGCTCCGAGCCGGTCATCGTGCCCTCGATGGTGAGGTTGGGACCGATGAAAGAGCCGCCCGGCTGCACCGGCGCATCGCTGCGCGCGGGCGGCTTTGCGGGGGCGACTTCCTTGGAGAAAAGAGCCATGTTCAAGACCTCGTGAAAATCGGGGGCGAAGCATAGCATGCGCGCCGCGGCGGCCCGGGGCGGAGCGCCCGGGAGGGGAGAGAATCCAGCCGCCCGTACGGCCTTCTTCGCTGATTTGAATCCCGGCGGGGCGCGTTGCACGGTTCCAACACCTAAAGCATAGACATGAAAGATGTTAGGGTTCCGTGTCAATTCGGCCGCAAATCTGCTACCGTATGGCACCATCGTCAACCGCGGGAGATTCCTCCCGCCAAACAATCAGGAGGGTTCGCATGCAGAAGTGGTTTGTCCGTATAACAACGCTTCTCGCCGTCCTCGTGCTTCTGTTGCCGGGCAGTTTGCTGGCACAGACGTCGAGAACGACGGGAGCCATTCAAGGCACCGTCACCGACACCCAGGGCAGTCCGTTGCCCGGTGTCACCGTCACCGTCACCAGCCCCAACTTGCAGGGCTCGCGTACGGAAGTGACGGATGGCGACGGCAAGTACGCCATTCCGGCGCTTCCGCCGGGAACGTACAGAGCTGAATACACGCTATCCGGCGTCAAGAACCAGGTGCGCGACGGAATCGAAGTCCACGCGCAGCAGTCGCCGGCAATCAACGTGACGATGGCGCTCGGAGTCAGCGAGACCGTCACCGTCACGGCCAGCCAGGTCGTCGTCGATCCGACGCAGACCCAGACCCAGCACGTCATGGATGAGGATCATCTGAAGTACACGGCGGTCGGCTCGGCCAACCGCAGCTATCAGAACGTCCTCACCCAGGCGCCGGGCGTCAACACGGCCGGCGGCAATCCGCAGGTCTCGGGCTCGAACAACGCCCAGAACGACTGGTACATCGACGGCGTGAACTCGACCGACCCGGTCACGCACACCTTCGGTGGCAACATGGCGTTCGACGCGATCCAGGAGATCTCGATCGTCACCCTCGGCAAGGACGCGGAGTACAAGTCCTCGGGCGGTACGGTGAACGTGATCACCAAGTCGGGCGGCAACGAGTTCTCCGGCTCGTTCGACTATCGCTATAACGACCCCGACTTCCTCGAGCAGGGCAAAGAGAAGAAGTTCGTCGCCCCGACGTACTTCGGCGGCCCCGTGGGAGCCGAGTCGCTTCGCTTCGACAAGAACCTGCAGACCGACAAATCCGAGCAGCCGCAGGCCACGTTCGGCGGCCCGATCATGCGCGACAAGCTGTGGTTCTTCATCGCCACGCACAAGCCGGAAACCAACCGCGTCGCGCCGAACCTCTTCGGCTTCCAGCCGGCCGACCGTACCTTCACCGGCTGGAACACGCACGGAAAGCTGACGTTCACCCCGTGGTCGAACCAGACCTTCACCGGCAAGTTCACCGACTCGCACGCGCTCGTCACTTCCACGGCGTCGAACGGCACCAGCTCGTTCTTCCGTCCGGAAGCGGAAACGTCGCAGACGCAGCACTCGTGGATTTATGCCGCGGCCTATGACGCCGTGCTGTCCTCGAAGTGGCTCGCCAACTTCCAGTACTCGCACCGTCCGTCGAGCCTGGCCTCGTTCCCCCAGAGCGGCGATCTCGAAACGGTCGGCATCATCGACAACGCCACCAGCATTCGTTCCGCGAACGCCACGAACGATCAGGGCCGCTCGGCGGAGCGCAATGAGCTCATCGCCTCGACCACGTATTACATGGAGAAGCTCGGCACGCATGCCTTCAAGGTCGGCGTCAACGCCGATCACACCGAGTTCACCAGCTACAACAACGCCACCGGCAATCCGGCGACCATCGCCGGCTTCGACGCCGCGCAGTACTGCAATCCGGCGTTCACGTACACCATCGGCGGCGTGGCGAATCACCTGCCGGCCGGCGTGAAGTGCACCGGAATCCTGACGCTCAACGTCAACACGACGACGGCCGTCCGGCGCCTTGCGATGGGCATCATCAATCCGGAATCGACCGTCGAAGGCGACACCCGTTCCTTCTACATTCAGGATGAATGGCGTCCGATTCCGCGCCTGACGGCGCGCCTCGGCGTGCGTTATGACAGCACCGACTGGGAAAATCACGGCGGCGCGCCTCCCCCCAGCTTCGAGCTGTGGCAGCCGCGCGTCGGCGTGGCGTATGACATCTTCAACAACGCCGCGACGGTCGCGCACGCGTACGGCGGCAAGATCGGCGACGAGAACCAGCTCACTTATCCGAGCTTCGGCGTCGCGCTGCCGCTGGTCAGCCTTCGCTTCAACCAGAACTCCGCGGGCGTCTGGTCGTTCTCTCCGACGGGCTCGCTCTTCTCGGCCTCCGGCGGTTTCTATGACAACAAGGTCGATCCGAGCTACAGCAATCAGTTCTCCGTCGGCCTGACCCAGCGCGTGTTCCGCAACACCAGCGTCGACCTGACCGTCGAGAAGCGCACGCAGCACAACCTCTTCGAGGATTACTGCGGCACGCTCAACGATCCGCTGGACTGCTACATCACCAACCAGCCCGGCCCGGCCGGCTCGCCGCAGGCGCTGCGCGCCGACTGGCGCGGAGCCATCCTGAAGGTCGATTCGCGTCCGATGAACTGGCTCGACCTCTCGTTCTCCTGGACTCACTCGAAGTCGCGCGGTTCGACAGAGTCGACGCAGAACCAGAACACCTCGTTCGACACCTGGCCGAACAACTTCGTCAACACCTACGGCTATCTCACCGATGACGCCGCGAACCGCCTGAAGCTCAACGGTTATGCGCGTCTGCCGTGGAATTTCATCGTCGGCCTCAGCCACTTCTGGGACGACGGCCAGACGTACAGCATCAGCAGAACGGACGCCGTGTCCGGCGGCACCGAGTTCCTCGAGCCGCGCGGCTCGCGCCGTCTGCCGCATCTGACGCAGACCGACGTGCAGCTCCAGAAGGACTTCACCATCGGCCGCTTCCGCCTCGGTCTGATCGGAAGCGTCATCAACCTCTTCAACTCCGAGACGGTTACCGGCGTCAACGGCAACCCGGGCGCGAACGCCACCTACAACGGCTGCGCGACCAAGACCGCCATCGACCCGGTGACGTTCTCACCGTGCAGCATCGACGATCGCCAGACCGGCCTCTTCGTCGATCCGAATCAGCAGACGGGAGCGAAGCGCTTCGCCGCCAACTTCCTGCAGCCCACCTCGTGGCAGCGTCCGCGCCGGTACGAGGTCGGAGTTCGTTTTGAGTTCTAATCGCTCCCAGCGGGCGGAAAGGGGTCCTTCGGGACCCCTTTTTTTTGCCTTGGCCACGCTGTTCCTCATCTCCGCTGTTCCTGCATTCGGCGCAGACCCGCTGCTGGAATGGATCAAGTCGCCGCAAGCCTATTTCGCGACGATCGAAGAGCTTGCGAAGTGGAGCCGGGAAGTGGCGTCTCCGGAGGACGCGCAGAAGTTCATCGATGAGTACTTCCGCGTGCGCGGCGCGCAGTTCAAGAAAGACCTGAATACCCGCATCGAGTTCGCCGACTCGAAGTTCAGCGTCGCCAAGGTCCCCGGCTCGCGCACCGCGATGGGCCGCGCGTTCATCCTCCTCGGCCCCCCCAACGAACAGAAAACGAATCACACCGGCGCCACCGGTGCGGCCATGGAAAACTCACCGCTGAACAATCGCATGCAGGACAACTCGATCGAGCGCGGGGCGCGTGTGACCTATACGTGGGTCTACAAGAAAGACCGCCTGCCCGCCGAGCTCGGAAGAACGGAGTTGTCGATCGACTTCAATACCGACGTCTCGCGCGGCGCGCAGTTCATCGAAAACCCCGGCCTGGCCGAGCCGTACCTGCGCCACGCGGCCGCGTATTACTCGGCGAAGTACGCTTCTGCTTCGACCACCGCCTCGACGGCGCGCAGCGAACAGATCGCGCGTCCCGCGAAGCCGTCCGCCGCCACGCCCGACCCGCTGTGGCATCTCACACCCGCGCTCAACGGCGCGATCTACACCGCCGATGCGTTCGTGAGCCCGCGCGAAGCGCCGTTCTACGCGGTCAGCTTCTTCATCCCCAGGGACGCCGAGGCGTTCAAAGAGTGGAAGTCCGGCCTCGTCGTTTCGCTCGTTCGCGATGCCTCCGGCGCCGAAGTCGTCGCGCAGCGCGAGCAGGTCGAGTTCCAGCCGTATGACGCCGGCGGCGATCGCTACGTCGACCGCGCGTTCGCGCTTCCGCCCGGAACATACGAGGGTCTGTTCGCGCTCTACTCGCCGGACGGCACGACGCTGCTCGCCGGCAATCGCGAGACCTTCGAAGTTCCCGCGGCCACCGCGCCGCGCGCCTCGAAGCTCCTGCTCACGAGCCACGTCGACACGCTCGAGAACCAGGACCCGCTCGATCCGTTCACGTTCGTCGCACAGAAGTACGCCGTGCGCGGCGACCGCCGCTTCCGCACGTCCGACCGGATCTCGCTGTTCACGATCGTCGCGAATCCGGCCGGCTCGCCGTCGCCGCGGCTGATGCAGCAGCTGACGTTCGCGCGCGACGGAAAGACCGTGGCGAGGATGCCCCTCGAGCCGGCGCAGCTGACGCAGACCGGTCCGAACACGTTCCTCCTCGGCGCGGCCTTCGATCCCAACACCTTCAAGCCCGGCCACTACACGGTCGAGGTCCAGGTGCACGACTTCAACGCGCCCGAAGGCAGCGAACTGCGGACGAAAGGCTACGTGCTGAGCGCGGAATTTGAAGTGCATTGATGAAGTTGGCGAGCTTCACCATGAACGCTCGCCATTTCGTCCTGCTCATCGTCCTGGTTCTCGTTTCCCTCACCCCCGCGTTTGCAGCGGACCCGCTGCTGAGCTGGATCAAGTCGCCCGAGGCGTATTTCGCGACCAGCGACGAGCTCGCGAAGTGGAAGAAGGAAGTCGCAACGGCCCAGGACGCGCAGAAGTTCATCGATGAGTACTTCCGCGCGCGCGGCGGCGAGCAGTTCAAAAAAGATCTGCGCGCGCGCATCGAGTTCGCGGATAAGAACTTCCCGCTCGCCAAGGCGCCCGGCTCGCGGACGGCGATGGGCCGCGTGTGGATTGTGCTCGGCTCTCCGAACGAGACCAGAACGAATCGCACCGGTGCGGCCGGCGGCTCGCTGAACGACAACTCGGTCGAGAGTGGCTCGCGCATCACGTATACATGGACCTATAAAAAGGATCGCCTGCCCGCGGAGCTCGGTGTGGCGGAATTGAAAGTCGATTTCAATACCGACGTCTCGCGCGGTTTTCAGGAAATCGAGAATCCCGGGCTCGTCGAGCCGTACCTCAAGCGCGCGGCCGCGCATTTCTCGACGAAGTTTGCGGCGGCGGCGACGACGACGACGACGACGACGCGCAGCCCCCAGGTGGCGACTCCGGCGAAGCCTTCCGCGGCGACCCCGGATCCGATCTGGAACGTGACGCCGGCGCTCAATGGCGCGGTGTACACCGCTGAGGCGTTCCTCAGCCCGCGCGGAGAGCCGCTCTACGCGGTGAGCTTCTTCATCCCCAGGGACGCCGCGCCGTTCAGGGACGCGAAGTCGGCTCTGGCCGTGTCCGCGATTCGCGATGCTTCCGGCAACGAAGTGGTTGCGAAGCGCGATCAGGTCGAGCTCCGGTCGTACGACGCCGACGGCAATCGCTACGCCGACCGCGCGTTCGCGCTCGCGCCCGGAAAATACGAGGGGGCGTTCGCGCTCTACTCGCCGGACGGCACGACGCTGCTCGCCGGCAATCGCGAGACCTTCGAAGTTCCCGAGGCCACCGTGGCGCGCATTTCGAAGCTGCTGCTCAGCAGCCACGTCGACACGCTCGACACGCAGGACGCGCTCGATCCGTTCACGTTCGTCGCGCAGAAGTATGCCGTTCGCGGCGACCGGCATTTCCGCACCTCCGACAAGATCGCGCTCTTCACGATCGTCGCGAATCCGGCCGGGTCGCCGACGCCGCAGCTGATGCAGAAGCTCACCGTCACGCGCGACGGCCAGCCGTTCGCGAAGATGCCGCTCGAGCCGGCCCAGCTCACGCAGACCGGGCCGAACACGTTCCTCATCGGCCTCGGCTTCGACCCCGGCTCGTTCAAGCCCGGCCACTACAAAGTCGACCTGCAGGTGCGCGACTTCAACGCGCCGGAAGGCAGCGAGCCGCGCACGAAAGGCTACGTTCTCACGAACGAATTCGACGTCCAGTAAGTGGAGCGGCTAGACTGCGCCCGTTCAACGAACGCCCATCCGAATCGTATGGAGTTGGGATGCGAAGGAAACTCACCACGCTGCTCCTGATCGGGGCCCTTCTGGCCTGCAAGGGACGCGGCAAAAAGAACGAACAGTACAAGACCGAGAAAGTCGATCGCGGCAACATCACCATGACCGTGACCGCCACCGGCACGGTCTCCGCGGTGACGACCGTCCAGATCGGCAGCCAGGTCTCGGGCGTGATCGCGCAGCTGTACGCCGACTTCAACAGCCGCGTGAAAAAGGGACAGCTCCTCGCGGAGCTCGACCCGACGCCGTTCCAGGCGCAGGCCGAACAGCGCCGCGCCGATCTCACGCGCGCGCAGGTGCAGACCGACGACGCGCGCATCAAGTACGAGCGCCAGCGCCGGCTGCTCGACGCCGGACTGGCGCCGAAGGCCGACGTCGACGGCGCCAAGGCGACCTACGACGGAGCGCGCGCGCAGGTGCAGCAGGCGCAGGCCGCGCTCAGCCAGGCCAACACCAACCTCCGCTACACGCGCATCACCTCGCCCACCGACGGCATCGTCGTCGACAAGCAGTACGAGGTCGGGCAGACCGTCGCCGCGTCGTTCCAGGCGCCGACGCTCTTCGAGATCGCGCAGGACCTGACCAAGATGCAGATCCAGGCCGACGTCGACCAGTCGGACATCGGCCGCGTGAAAGTCGGCCAGTTCGCGCGCTTCTCCGTCGACGCCTATCCCGAGGAAGAATTCCGCGGACGCATCGCCCAGATCCGCTACAACGCGCAGGTCAATCAGAACGTGGTCACCTATCCGGTGATCATCGAGGTCGCCAATCCGGAAGAGCGCCTGCGTCCGAAGATGACCGCGAACGTCACGATCGACGTCGCCACCGTGCGCGACGTCCTGCGCGTGGCGAATGCCGCGCTGCGTTTCAAGCCCTCCGAGGAAAGTGGAGCGGCGGGCTCTCAGTCCGCCGGCGGCGGCGACCCGATGCGCAACGCGGCGCAGAGCGGCCAGGCCGGCGGACCCGCGGGCGCGGCGAGCCAGATGCCGCGCGGCGGACGCCGGGGACGCGGCGGTGCGCCCGCGGTGAAGATGCAGACCGTCTACGTCGAGACCGGCCAGGGGAAAGAGAAGAAGCTGCAGAGGGTCGAGATCCGCACCGGCATCAGCGACGGCCGCTTCACCGAAGTGGCCTCGGGCGGTCTGAAGCCCGGCGACGCCGTCGTGGTCGGAGTCGCGACCTCGAAGGTGGAGAGCGCCGCGCCGATGGGCGGACAGGGCGGACCGGGCGGCGGACAGCGCGGCGGCGGCCGGAGAGGCTGAGGTGCCGTCACCGGTCATCGAGATCCGCGACCTCGTCAAGATCTACCATCTCGGCGAGGTCGACGTCCGCGCGCTCGACGGCGTCGACCTGGTCGTCGAGACAGGCGAGTTCGTCGCCATCATGGGTCCGTCCGGCTCCGGCAAGTCGACGCTGATGAACATCATCGGCTGCCTCGACCGCCCCACCAGCGGCACGTACATCCTCGATGCCGCCGACGTCTCGCAGCTGAGCCGCGATCAGCGGGCGATCATCCGCAACGCCAAGATCGGCTTCGTCTTCCAGAGCTTCAACCTCCTCGCGCGCACCTCGGCGCTGGAGAACGTCGAGCTGCCGCTGCTCTACGGCGACTTCGCCGGCACCGGCAGCGATCGCCGCAAGGCCGCGCTCGAGGCGCTCCATCGCGTCGGACTCCAGGGCCGCGAGGCCAACCACCCCTCGCAGCTCTCCGGCGGACAGCAGCAGCGCGTCGCCATCGCCCGCGCGCTGGTCACGAATCCGGCGATCGTCCTCGCCGACGAGCCGACCGGCAACCTCGACTCGCGCACCTCCATCGAGATCATGGGCATCTTTCAGGACCTGAACGACGCCGGCAAGACGATCGTGCTCATCACCCACGAGCCCGACATCTCGCGCCACGCAAAACGGGTCGTGCACGTGCGCGACGGAAAGATCCAGCAGGACGAGCGGATCCAGCAGGAACGGGTCATGCGAGGATAGTGATCATGCGCAACTCCCTGGTTCGCCTCGGCAACATCACCATCGTCGGCCTGAAGTCGATCGCGCGGAACAAAATGCGCTCGCTCCTGACCGCGCTCGGCATCGTCATCGGCGTGGCCTGCGTCATCGTCTCCGTCGCCATCGGCGCGGGCGTCGCGCAGTCGGTCTCGGAGATGATCAACTCCCTCGGCTCGAACTACATCATGATCATGCCCGGCACCTCGACGCAGAGCGGCGCGCGCATGTTCACCGGCAACTCGACGCTGACCGAGGACGACGCGCAGGCCATCAAGCGCGAGGCGCCGGCGGTCGCGTACGTCTCTCCGAACACGCGCACCAGCGCGCAGGTCGTCGCCGGTGAGCTCAACTGGTCGACGTCCATCCAGGGCGTCGACGTCGAGTGGCCGAACATCCGCGCCTGGAACGTCGAGGATGGCTCGTTCTTCACCGACAACGACGTGAAGGCCGGCGCGAAAGTCGCGGTCCTCGGCAAGACCGTCGGCGACAGCCTCTTCCCCGGCGGCGGCGCGATCGGCTCGATCATCCGCATCAAGAACGTCCCCTTCCGCGTCGTCGGCATCCTCGAGAAAAAAGGCGGCAGCATGATGGGCTCCGATCAGGACGACGTCATCATCGCGCCCTACACGACGGTGATGAAGCGCCTGAGCGGCCAGTCGAAGATCGGCATGATCATCGTCTCCGCGGCCTCGGCGGAGCAGGTGGGGGAGGCGCAGGAGCAGATCGACACGCTGCTGCGGCAGCGGCACCGCATCCCGCAGGGCGGCGACGCCGACTTCATGATGCGCTCGCAGGAAGAGATCGCCCAGGCCAACGCCCAGCAGGTCGGCCTGATGCGCAACCTGCTCCTCGGCATCGCCATCGTCTCGCTGTTCGTCGGCGGCATCGGCATCATGAACATCATGCTCGTGAGCGTGACCGAGCGCACGCGCGAGATCGGCATCCGCATGGCCATCGGCGCGCGCGGCCGCCACGTGCTGCTGCAGTTCCTCTTCGAGGCGGTGACGCTCTCCGTCCTCGGCGGCCTGCTCGGCGTCCTCTTCGGCATCGGCGTGGCGAAGCTGATCGAGAAGGCCATCAAGTGGCCGATCGTCGTCAGCCCCGAGGCCATCGTCGTCGCGTTCGTCGTCGCCGCGACCATCGGCATCTTCTTCGGCTTCTACCCCGCGCGAAAAGCATCGCGGCTAGATCCGATCGACGCCCTTCGTTACGAGTAACCTTTGGACTGCGGCAGCTCAGCTGCCGCTTTCAAAGCGGCGGCTTTGCCGCCGCAGTCCAAGTCGGGCGCGGCGCGTTCTGCAGCGACGCCGGCAGCTTCACCGCGCAGCAGGCGCGCTGGATCGCCAGGCGGTCGCGCTGCATCTGCCGGTCGTGCTCGATCGCCGCCAGCGTCGTCTCGAGCACCGCGGCGGCGTTCGGATCCTCGGGACGGGCGATGCTGTAGTGAATCCACTTCCCGTCCCGGCGCGCGTGCACGATGCCGGCGCGGCGGAGATAGGCCAGATGCCGCGAGATCTTCGGCTGGGTCTCGTCGAGGATCTCGACGAAATAGCAGACGCACACCTCTCCCCCGCGCAGCAGGTTGAGCAGCCGCAGCCGCGTGCGGTCCGCGAGCGCCGAGAAGATCGTGACCAGATCCGATGCTGCCATCGGCGCGAGTATACATTCGACAACGCGAATGCGTTTCCGCATACCATCGGAATACACATCAACCCCGCAACATTAGGGAACTCGACATGCGCGGATCTCACGGATGGGCCGAGGTGTCTCGCGAGCGCAAGCGCGACATCATCGACGCGATCGTCGCGAACAAGCCGACGCGCGGCCCCGTGCACGCCGAGCTCGACCTCACCGACCGCTGCAACGTCGCCTGCTACTTCTGCAATCAGCAGGACCTGCGGACCAAGGACTCGATCCCGCTGCCGAGACTCACCGACCTCATCGACGAGCTCGCCGAGGGCGGATTGAAGTCGGTGCGCCTCTCGGGCGGCGGCGATCCGCTGTTCCATCGCGACGTGGTCAACGTGATGGACCACCTGGCCCTGCGCGGCGTCGTGATCGACAACCTCACCACGAACGGCCTGGCATTGACGAACGACGTCGCAACGCGGCTGGTGAACGGCAAGGCCCGCGAGGTGATCTTCTCGCTCAACGCCGTCGACGCCGCCGACTACGCGCGCATGATGCAGGTCAAGCCCGCGCTCTTCGACAAGATCGTGGCGAACATCCGCAACCTCGTCGCGGTGCGGGGTGACTCGGTCTACCCGTCGATCGTCGTCCAGTTCCTCGTCGACAAGCAGAACGTCCACCGCGCGGTGGACATGTACGAGCTCGGACGCTCCCTCGGCCCCGACCGCGTGGCCATCGGCGCCGTGCTGGAGATCCCGCTCGAACGGATCGACCACTCGGCGGTGCTGCTCGACGACGACTGGGCGGTCGCCGAGCCGCTGGTCGAGGAGATCCTGCGCCGCGACCAGGACGCGCGCATCCTGCAGCTCGATTTTCCGTACCCGAAGTGGAACGAGATGCTCGAACGCGCGCGCAGGCGCGTCGGAACCGTGCCCCACAACGCCTACCCGATCGCGAAGTCGTTCAAAAACGACAACGGCGGCTGCTTCTTTGCCTGGTACACCGCCGCCATCACCGGCAACGGCGACATCCGTCCCTGCTGCCTGCTCCTGAATCCGACCGTGAAGCCGCTCGGCAACATCTACGAGAAGCCGAAGTTCGCCGATCACTGGAACGGTCCCGCCTTCGCGAAGATGCGCGAGGAGATGCGCGAAGTGCTGCTGATGAAGAGCAAGAAGCCGTTCAAGGAAAAGCACTTCGAGATCCTCAAGGAGCAGTGCGTCTCGCCGCACAAGTGCTACCTCAAGAACATGTACTTCTACGGCGACGAGGAGTTCTACGCGGAGCTCGACACCGCCCTCACCGGCATGCGCAAGAAAGAGATCCGCGGCATGCGCGCCGTCGAGCTGTACGTGCAGGAGCACCCGCGCGTGAAGCGCGCCTGGGACTGGTTCCGCGAGTCCACCCGCCCGATGCGCATCTACCTCAAGTCCCGCCTCGGCGTGAACGTCACCGACGCCGTGTAAAGTGTCATCCTGAGCAAAGCGAAGGATCTTCTGACGCGCAACGGAGAAGATCCTTCGCCGTCTTCGCGGCTCAGGATGACATGTCTGCGGTTCTCCGGTTCGCGTCGAACCAGAGATAGAGACAGAGGCCGATGAACAGCGTCAGCGACACGATCTGCGAGACGGCGTCGTTGTCGTAGAACGGCGTCTTGATCCAGCTCTCCTTGAAGTTGTCGTTCAGGCGCATTGCCGCGCCGAAGACGCCGCCCAGCGCACCGCCGGCCATGAGTCCCGAGGCGATGATCACGCCGCGCTCGCGGATCGTGCGGCCGCGCGCGCCTCCCTTGCGCTCGGAGCGCTTGATGACCAGGTGCGAGATGAAGCCGCCGACCAGCGCCGGCGTGTTCAGCTCGAGCGGCAGGTACATGCCCAGCGCGAAGATCAGCGCCGGCGCACCCAGCATCTCCATCGCGATCGCGACCATCGCGCCGGCCACGAAGAGGACGTACGCGATCGGCTGGTTGTTCATGAAGCCCTGCACCAGCGCCTGCATGATCGAGGCTTGCGGAGCGGCCAGCACCGGCCGCAGATCGTTGGGCGCGGCTTCGCCGAACTGGAAGACTCTCGCCAGGATCATGATCGTGATGCCGACGGCGACCGCCGAGCCGATCACGCCGAGAAACTTCACCTTCTCCTGCGCCGACGGCGTCGAGCCGAGCCAGTAGCCGGTCTTGAGGTCGGTGATCGTCTGTCCCGAAACGGAAAGCGCCGTACAGACCATGCCCGCGATCGCCATCACGAAGAACATGCCGGTCGTGCCCGAGACGCCGAACTGCAGCAGCACCGTCGAGGAGATGATGATGGTGAGCATGGTCATGCCCGACACCGGGTTGCGCGCCGTGGTGGCGATCGCGTTCGCGGCGACGGACGTGAAGAAGAACGAGAACCCGAGCGTGAGCAGCAGGCCGATGAACAGGACGCCGATCGACGGCTTCAGCGTTCCGAAGAAGATCGCCACCGCGATCGCGCCGATGATGACGCCGATCAGGATGGTCATCACCGGGATGTCGCGGTCGGTGCGCTCGCCGTGCGCGTCGTGTCCGGCCTTGAACGCGCGCGCCGCCACGCCGAACGAGCCGGCGATCACGCGCAGCGACTTGATGATGCCGAAGATGCCGGCCGTCGCGATCGCGCCGACGCCGACGTAGCGCACGTAGCCGCGGAAGATCTGCGTCGCGTCCATATCCGAGATCGGGATCGTCGCCGGATAGACCGCGTCGGGGACATGGCTGCCGATCATGAAGATCAGCGGCACGAGCACGAAGTTCGAGAACACGCCGCCGGCCACCAGGATCATCGACGAGCGCAGTCCCATCACGTAGCCGAGCCCGAGAATGAACGCCACCGCGTCGAACTTGAGGATGATCTTGGTCTTGACGGCGATCGTCCGCATCACCGGGATGAACTGGAAGTCGAGGAACTCCTTCCACACCTCGAACGTGGTGACGAAGAAGTCGTAGACCGCGGAGATCGCCGTGGCCTGCAGCAGCAGCTTCGCCTGCGATCCGCCCTTCTCTCCGGTCACGAGCACTTCCGTGATCGCCGTCGCCTCCGGATACGGAAGGAGGCCGTGCATCTCGCGCACGAAGTAGCGGCGCAGCGGGATCAGGAACAGCACGCCCAGGCAGCCGCCCGCGAGGCAGATGAAGATCGTCTGCACGGGATGCGGATCGAGCTTGAGCGAGTAGAGCGCCGGCAGCGTGAAGATCGCGCCGGCGACGACCGAGCCCGAGACGCCGCCGATGCTGGTGATGATCACGTTCTCGAGCACCGTCGAGCGGCGCCGGTAGACGCGCGCCAGCCCGATGGCCAGGATCGAGATCGGAATCGCCGCCTCCATCACCTGCCCGACCTTCAGGCCCGAATAGGCCGAGGCCACGGTGAAGATGATGCAGAGGAAGAACCCCCACAGAATCGCGCGCCAGGTGGTCTCGGGCGGCGCCACGGTGGGTGGAACCATCGGCGCATATTCCTCACCGGGAGGAAGGGGAAGGTAGGCGTTCTCCGGGAGGGATTTGCTTTCGGCTGCTTCCATCAGGCTTCATCCTTCCACTTCAGAATCTGATCGATCGTGCGGTACGACACGGCGTGATACATCGGCCGCGCCTTCGCGTAGATCGCGCGGGCGCGGGCGAGTCCTTCCGGAGTCTCGGCGAGTTTCTGGTACAACGGCTTGAGGAACTTGCGCCGGCCCTGGCGCAGGAGAAAGCGTTCGAGTGCATCGTACGCCGGATCGTACTTGTGTTCGATCGCCTGCATCAGCCATTCGTGCAGGATCTCGGAGTTGCCGCTGTCGGTGAAGTGGAACGCCGCGTCGAGCTCCGCCATCTGCTCCTGCGTGAGCAGCTTCGGCAGATGACGCAGGAAGTGAATCCATTCATGCGTCGACCAGCTCTTCGCCGCCAGCCGCGCGGCCGGCGTGCCGTTCTGGAACGCGCTCGCCTGTTCTTCCACCTTCACGAACGCGTCGGAGTGCACCTTCGGCGCGTTCGGCGGAATGCCGGGGCCGTTGATCCACTGATCGATGTTGATCGCGGCATCGAGCTCCGGGAAGCGCGCGTTCAGCTCCTCGAGGAACCCGGCCGTGGTCATCGACTGGAACGCGTGCGAGTCGAAGTACTCGCGCAGGAACGCGTCCCACGGCTCGCGTCCGACGGTCTCCTCGATCAGGCGGAGGAAGGAGTAGCCCTTCTCGTACGGCAGCTTCGTCGCCGCGTCGTCGGGATCGCGTCCTTCGAGATCGCCGACCAGATGCGTATCGCGCGGCGGAAGCTCGGCGACCGTGGCCTCGAGATCCTGATACCCGAGGAGCGCGAGCATCTCCGAGTACTCGCGGCCGGAGACGGCCTCCATGATGCGGCGCTCGAAATAGACCGTGAATCCCTCGTTGAGCCAGAAGTCGTTCCAGGTCGCATTGGTGACGAGGTTGCCCGACCACGAATGCGCGAGCTCGTGCGCGACGAGGCTCACCAGCGAGCGGTCGCCCGCGAGGATGGTCGGCGTCGCGAACGTCAGCCGCGGATTCTCCATCCCGCCGAACGGAAAGCTCGGCGGCAGCACCAGCACGTCGTACTGTCCCCAGCGATACGGGCCGTACAGCTTCTCCGCCGCCTCGATCATCTTCGGCGTGTCGGCGAGCTCGAACGCCGACGCCTCGATCATCGGCTTCTCCGCGTACACGCCGCTGTTGTCGCTGAAGCTCCGGAACGCGAGGTCGCCGACCGAGAGCGCCAGCAGGTACGACGGAATCGGCTGCGGCATGTTGAAGCGATAGACGCCGCTGTCGTTCGCCTCGACCGGATTCTCGGCGCTCATCACCGCCATCAGCGCCTTCGGCACGCGCACGGTCGCCTCGTAGGTCATGCGCACGCCGGGCGTGTCCTGGCACGGCACCCACGTACGCGCCAGGATCGCCTGCGACTGCGTGAAGAGGAACGGGTGCTGTTTGCCGGCGGTCTGTTCCGGCGAGAGCCACTGCACGGCCGCCGCGTCCGGCGAGGTCTCGTACTCGATCGACACTTCCTGGCTGTTGTCGTCGAGCTCGATGATGAGAGGGCGCCCGAGGAACGGCTTCTCGTCGCCGAGGGTGTACGGAAGGCTGGCCCGTTTGATCGTGAGGCCGTGCGTGTCGAGCACCAGCTGCCGCGCCTCGGCGGTCGTTTCAAAACGTACCGTCGCCGAGCCGCGCAGGACGCGGCGCTCGAAGTCGACGTCGAGATCGAGCGAAATGTGGCGCACCACCGCCTCGTCGGGGCGGGCGAAGGAATGAACGTCTCTCATGCGGCGTAGCATATGCGAATGGCCTGCGACCACAAGGGCGGACCCGAACTGATCGAGATGGCGGAGCAACATCTTCGTGAACACGGCCTCGCGCCCGCCCCCGGCATGCGCTTCCGCTGGTCCGAGAACCCGGAAGGCGGCATGTGGGCGTCGGTGGTGGTGGAGATCGAAAGGCGCGGGGATGGGTGGGTGGTGGTGCGGTTGGATCGCTCGCGCGACCGCGTCGAGGAAACTGGATTTCGAGTCCTCAATGGTCACCCGGTCACCCAGTCACCCGGTGAACTACCGGGAGACCGGGAAACCGGGTAACCGGGCAACCCATCAGAACCCCGGCACCAACACATCCAGCAGCCGTCCCGGATCCTTCACCCCCTGCTGCCGCATCCACTCCTCCGCCGAGCTGCCCTCTCCCGTCAGCGCGATGCGCCGCAGGGCGGCCGCGCTCGCGTAGAGCATCATCTCCGCGCGCTCGAACTCGCGCTCCGCGCGCTCGAGCAGCTCGACCGCGCGATCGCGCTGTCCGCGCAGCGAGGCCACGCCCGCGCGCAGCGAAGTCGCCAGCGGCAGCGCCCAGGCGACGTGCTCCTTCTCGATCACCTTCGCGTCGCGCTCCGCGATGTCGATCAGCGCGCGGTCGCCGCCGCCCTTCGCCGCCGCGAGCGCGCTGCGCCCCTTCAGATGCGAGCCCTCGATCTTCGCGAACGGGATGCGCAGGAGAAACGACGACTTCATCAGCGGCCAGCGCTCGTGCACGCGCCGCCACGCCGACGCCCAGTTGCCGACGTAGAGATCGATCTGGTTCTCGGCATACATCTCCAGGTAGTGCTGGAAGTGAAAGCCCTGCAGCGACCAGCGGTCCATCACCTGCCGCACCGCGCGGCGCCCCGTCTCCGGCTCGTCCATCGCCAGGTAGACGATCCCGGGACGGCTCACCGGATCGATGCCGGCGTAGAGGTCGCCGTGGTCCTCGGCCTCGCGCAGCCGCTGCGGCACGCGCTGCGCCAGCTGCGCCATCTCGCCGAGATACATGAGCGAGCAGTGGGAGTAATTGAGAATGGTCGCGATCTCCCACGAGACTCCGGTGCAGCGCTCGCGAAAGACCGCCTCGGCCTCCTCGGCCCGCTGAAACGCGTCGCGGAAATGGCCGTGGTAGAAGCTCTCCATCGAGCGCGCCAGCATCGACATCCCGATCGCGTGCGGATGCCCGACCTTGCGTGCGCTGCGCTCGGCCATCGACACCAGTTGTTCGGTGCGTTTCTTCGCCTTCTCCCCCTGGACCGCGGAAAAGGCCGCCTCGGTCGCGAGCGCCCGCGCCGCGCGATACGGCTCGCCGGTCGCGAGCGCGACGCGCAGGTGGATCGGCTGAAAGTACGCGGAGCGGATGTTGTCGATGCGCGCGAGTCCCGTGACCACCGCCCACAGCACGTCGATGCGCGTCAGCTCCGACTGCGGGATCATCTCCGCCGGGCGCTCGAGGAACTTCAACCCGCGCAGCTTGAGCAGCAGCCGCGACGCGAGGATGCCGAGGACGGCCGCGCGCGGCGTCGGCGGAATGCGCAGGCCGATCGAGGCGAGCACGTCGCGGATGATGCCGAGGCCTTCGTCGACGTGGCCGCCGCGAAGCAGTCCCTCCGAGGCGCGGCGCATGAGCTCGAGCTTCGTCGCCGGATCGGCGTTTTTCGCGGCGTGAAAATAGTACGGCGCCGCATCTGCGCCACGGCCCGCGTTCGCCAGCGCGTCGCCCAGCTTCGTCAGCAACTCCGGCCGCGGCTCTCCCCCTTCGAGGCCGAGCGCCATGCCGTAAAAGTGCGCCGCGTTCTCGAACGCCAGCGCCTTGGTCGCGCGCTCCGCCGCCTCGAGCGCATGCCCCGCCGCCTTCGCGGGCTCGCCTCCGCCGAGGTAGTGGACCGCCAGCACCTCGGGATCGCCGGCGCCGTGCTCCTCGAGCGTGCGCGCGATCGTGAGATGGATCGAGCGCCGGCGGTCGGCCGGCAGCGCGGCCACGACGGCCTCGCGGATGCGGTCGTGATACGCGTCGACTTCGTCGCGTCCGCCGCGGACGCGCGTGCGCAGCAGGTGATCGGCGCGCAGCCGCGCCAGCATCGCCTCGTCGTCGGGGCGCAGCTTCGCAGCCGCGTTCGCGGCCGTCGCCACGATCGGACGTCCCGCCACCGAGACGATCTCCAGCAGCTCCCGCCCGCCCTCGGGCAACAAGCCGACGCGCGCGTTGATCAGACGATCGAGCACCGCGCCGTTTCCATCCACCTCCGCGGCGACGACTCCGGTGGCGTCGGAGAAGCGCGCCAGCTCGACGATGAAGAACGGACTCCCCGCCCCTTCGCGCGCGATCGACTCGGCGCGGTCGAGCGCTCCTCCGCCCGCGACGGCGTCATCCTGCAGCATCGAGCGCGCGAGATTGCGCGCCTCGTCGGCCGAGAGCTGCTCCAGCGCAACATCGCGCACGTCGCCGAGCGCGCCTTCCGTCTCGCGGAGCTTGCGCAGCTCGGCGAGCATCGGACTCGACTCCGCCTCCTCGCTGCGATGGCAGGCGATGACCAGCAGCGGCGGCGCGTCGGGCGGACGGAGAATCTCCGCGAGCAGCGCGGCGCTGTCGCGGTCTCCCCACTGCACGTCGTCGAGAAAGAGGATGATCCGCCGCTCGTCGGCCATGCGCGCCATCAGCTCGCGCAGCGCGGCAAACGCGCGGCGGCGCAGCTCCTGCGAGTCGGGGATCTCCAGCGCCTTGCGCCGCGCCTTCTGCACCGGCGCGACTTCCTGCAGCACCGGAAACAGCCGCGCCAGCGTGGCCACGTCGGTCGGCATCAGCGCCTTCGCCTCCAGTGTCGAGACGCGGCGCAGGTAGCGCGCGAGGTCGTCGATCAGGCTGTCGACGGCCTTGTACGGCACCGACTCCTGTTCGTACGAGCGGCCGCTGAAGACGACGATCGAGGGATCGCTCTGCTGGGCCTCGTGCAGGAAGGCGCGCACGAGCGCGGTCTTGCCCATTCCCGACGCGCCGCGCACGAGCACGGTCACCGGCGTTCCGCGCTCCGTCGCCGCCAGCGCCGCGTCGAGCTGCGCCAGCTCCTCGCCGCGTCCGATGAACGGCGTCTCCTTCGGGCGCGAGAGCGTCATCGCCGCCGAGCGCTGGCGCTCCTGCTGATCGGCGACCCGCGTGGTGATCTCGCGCGCGGTGGGGCGATCCTCCGGCGTGCGGCGCAGCAGGTCGACGGCCAGCTTGCTGAGGTCTTCCGGGAGCGAGCGCGCCAGCGCGACCGGGAACTGCGGGTCGGTGGTGCGCTTCTGCATCAGCATCGCGTAGAAGTTGCCGGTGAACGGCAGCGCGCCGGTGAGCGCCTCGTAGAGCATCACCCCGATCGCGTAGCAGTCGCTGGCCTCGCTGGCGGGGAGGTCGGCGATCTGCTCCGGCGCCATGTACGCGGGCGTGCCGCCGAAGGTGATCTTCTTTTCGAAGCCGGAGACGTCGGTGGCCAGTCCGAAGTCGAGGATGACCACGCGTCCCGCCGGCGTGACCAGGACGTTGGACGGCTTGAGGTCGCGATGCAGCTTGCCGGCGTCGTGCAGCGCGGCCACGCCCTCGCCGAGCTGCCGGAGAATCCGGCGCAGCGCCTTGAAGTCGATCGCCACCGGCTCGATCTCCGGCTCCGGCGCGGGCTGGGTGTCGTCGTCGCGCTTCAGCAGCGCCAGCTCGGCGAGCGAGCGCCCGCTGTCGCTGATGAGCGTGGAACGCTCGGTGGTGGCATCCTCGCGCGGCGGCGGCACGCTGCGTCCACGGATGGCATGCAGGAAATCGACGCCGTCGACGAGCTCCATGGTGAAGAACCACTCGTCCCCCTCCCCGACCAGCTCGTAGAGGCGGACCAGGTTGGGATGGACGACGTCGGCGAGCGCGCGGAACTCGGTCTTGAGGCGATAGATCGCCGTGGCGTCGGTGCCGAGCAGTTTCTTCAGCGCGACCACGTGCCCGCGGTCCCGATCGAACGCCTCGAACACCACGCCCATCCCTCCGGCACCGATCCGCCGCTGGATGGTGAAACGGCCGCTGGCGAGTACTCCGGGATCGGTCATTCAGACCGCGCAACCGCGCGTGGGGCGGATTATCTCACCGCAGTCATCACTTCCTCACCCCACTTCACCGCGTCCGCTCAACCGAAAAAGTGGGATAAGAAGTGCATTGATGCGAGAAATGCAAAAACGCAAACTCGGTGACAGCGGTCTCGAAGTCTCCGCGCTCGGCCTCGGCTGCATGGGCTTGAGCTTCGGACTCGGCCCGGCCACGGACAGAAAGGACGCGATCACGCTCCTCCGTGCGGCGGTCGAGCGCGGCGTCACGCTCTTCGACACCGCGCAGGTCTACGGTCCATTCACGAACGAAGAGGTGGTCGGCGAGGCGCTCGCGCCGGTACGCGACCGCGTGGTCATCGCGACGAAGTTCGGGTTCAACTTCGACGAGAACGGGAAGCAGCTTCCCGGACTCAACAGCCGTCCCGACTCGATCCGCCGCACCGTCGACGGCTCGCTGACGCGACTGCGCGTCGAGACGATCGATCTCCTCTATCAGCACCGCGTCGATCCGGACGTGCCGATCGAAGACGTCGCCGGCACGGTGAAGGAGCTGATCGAGCAGGGCAAGGTGAGGCACTTCGGCCTCTCCGAAGCCGGCGTGAAGAACATCCGCCGCGCGCACGTGGTCCAGCCGGTCACGGCGCTGCAGAGCGAATACTCGATCTGGTGGAGAGAGCCGGAGGAAGCGATCCTCCCGGCGCTCGAGGAGCTCGGAATCGGCTTCGTGCCCTTCAGCCCCCTCGGCAAGGGCTTCCTCACCGGAAAAATCGATGAGACGACGACGTTCGATCCATCCGATTTCCGCAATACCGTCCCGCGCTTCACGCCCGAGAACCGCAAGGCCAACCAGGATGTCGTCAACCTGGTAAAGAGAATCGCCGCCGAGAAGAACGCCACCCCGGCCCAGATCGCCCTCGCCTGGCTCCTCGCGCAGAAGCCCTGGATCGTCCCGATCCCAGGCACCACGAAACTGCACCGCCTCGAAGAGAACCTCGGCGCCGTGGACATCGCTCTCTCCGCGGAAGATCTGCGCGAGATCGACGCCGCGTCAGCGGCGATCACCGTCCACGGAGCGCGTTATGGGGAGGGGTCGCAGAGGATGGTGGATCGGTAAACCGGGCCCGTCGTACACTGAGCGCACATGTCCAAACGGGCGCTGTTGCTGGCCGCTTTGGTTCTGTGCGCTTCGTGCCAGAAGTTTGCCGAATATCGTGACTTCATGGCGTTGCAGGGTCAGATTGCTGCGCATTTCAACGAGAAACACGTCTACGTCAACTACTCTACCGGCGCGATCGTGTCGGTTCAATTGATCAACTCTCCTCTTCTCTCGGCGTCCGCGGAAGAAAAACAAAAGCGCGCCGACGATATCGCCGTGTTCGTGGCCAGGCACTGCAAACACCCGGTGGGCAAAGTCACCACATTCTTCATCGCCAGATCGCCCAGCACGGGCGTCTCGGTGAAGATGTCCAACATGTACGTCGGCCACCTTCCCAAACAGTGAAACTCTCTACAACGATGTCCCCGCATCCTGCGTCGCACCGAAGCGGTTCATGACATCAAGACCCGGCGGATGATCCACGCATCGGCGAATCCGTACGCGTGCTCGGCCTCGGGTGCGTGGGATTGAGCTTTGGACTCGGCCCGGCCACGGACAGAAAGGACGCGATCGCCTCCTCCGTGCCGCGGTCGAGCGCGGTGTCACACTCTTCGACACCGCTACGGCCCAATCACGAACGAAGAGGTGGTCGGCGAGGCGCTCGCGCCAGTACGCGACCGCGTGGTCATCGCGACGAAGTTCGGGTTCAACTTCGACTAGAACGGGAAACAGCTTCCGGGACTCAACAGCCGTCCCGACTCGATCCGCCGCACCGTCGACGGCTCGCTGGGGCGCCTGCGCGTCGAGACGATCGATCTCCTCTATCAGCACCGCGTCGATCCGGACGTGCCGATCGAAGACGTCGCCGGCACGGTGAAGGAGATCGGTCAGGGCAAGGTGAGGCACTTCGGTCTCTCCGAAGCCGGGGTGAAGAACATCCGCCGCGCGCATGCGGTCCAGCCGGTGGCGGCGCTGCAGAGCGAATACTCGATCTGGTGGAGGGAGCCGGAGGAAGCGATCCTCCCGGCGCTGGAGGAGCTCGGAATCGGCTTCGTCCCGTTCAGCCCCCTCGGCAAGGGTTTCCTCACCGGAAAAATCGACGAGACGACGACGTTCGATCCATCCGACTTCCGCAATACCGTCCCGCGCTTCACGCCCGAGAACCGCAAAGCCAACCAGGACGTCGTCGACCTGGTGAAGAGGATCGCCGCCGAGAAGAACGCCACCCCGGCGCAGATCGCCCTCGCGTGGCTGCTCGCGCAGAAACCCTGGATCGTCCCGATCCCAGGCACCACGAAGCTGCACCGCCTCGAAGAGAACCTCGGCGCCGTGGACATCGCCCTCTCCGCGGACGATCTGCGCGAGATCGACGCCGCGTCAGCGGCGATCACCGTCCATGGCGCGCGCTACGGGGAGAGGTCGCAGAGGATGGTGGATCGGTGAGACCGGGGCTTGAGGGCGGGATGCGAACCTGCGACCAAGAGAAGTGTCGCGCCCGGTACCCGGCTTTCGAGTCGCTCGGAATCTTCGCGGGAGGATGTCATATATGAGCTCGCCGACTCAGATCTCGACGATACTCGTGCCGTATCGGTTCCGCGCCGCACCGATAACGATTTCGATACCCGGTACGAGACGATTCCGGAGCTCGGCATCCGGAAGATTTTCAAGTGTGAATACTCCCGACGTTGGCCGCGATGACATCATGATCATTTGGTCGATGGCGCGGTTCTTTCCGCCGAGATTCGCATGCGCAATCGCATCCAGCACGGCGACTTGCACGCGTTTGACTCCGCCGTCAAAGTGTTTACGCAGCATCGCCACGGCCACGCTGACGTTCGCCTTCTTCATGTCGTCCTCCGAGGGTGTTACGCGCAGGTTTAGGCGGACATCGATGCGGGACAGGAAGTCCTTCGCCTTACCTTTGGCGTTCTCCAGCCGCTTCATGAACTCCGGCGTACTGACGGCCAAAAGCAGAATAAAACCGCCGAGGCGGTGAGGTCGACCGTCGACGGCGAAAACGCCGTCCCAGAGTGGTGCAAGCATCTGCGCAAACAACCGGTCCATCTCATCCGGACCCTCCTGATTCGGTGCTCCAGACGCCAGCGTATCAAACTCGTCGATTAAGACGACCGGGGTCCGCCCCACAACGCGATGGTCGCGAATCGCTTCATAGAGGTCAGCGAGCGCGCGTTCGACGTGCGGCAGACCAGCGGCGAGCGAGAGGTTCTTCTCCTCCAGGGGATACTGTCCTGACGGACCGCCGTGGTCGACGGTATTACGGTCCAGTTGCCGTGCCAGGCAGTAGGCGAGGTACGACTTGCCTGAGCCAGGCTCTGCCTCGAGCAGAACATTAAACGGTCTTTTACTACTCTTGTCTGAATAAGCGGAAAGCGCACGGATCAAAGCGCCAATCTGCTGATTGACCTCCTTGGGTGCGTAGTAGTCAGCCAACACCGACGGTTCAAGATAAAGCCTTCCCTTAAACTGAGCCTGTCGCAGAAAATCGTTCTCCGTCTCCACAGGCCTTTCGTCCGGCTCGATCGTGAGCAAATAGGACGTCACGGCTTTGGAAGGCGTGGTCGTTGGGGGCAGCGTCTCTACCCGCCCGAAGTAACTGTGATGATCAGCAACTCTATGTTCCGTGTAATACGCCGCAGCCGCAACCGCGCGCGCAACCGCAACATCGTACTCTGCTCCAGTCGCAAGTGAGCCGGCGAGCGCCGCCAGAAAGAATGTATCCGCGCCGGGCACCGACTCGCTCGGGCTCGACATATCCCCCGAATCTGCAACACGGGCCGGTGCGACGAAGGCTACATAGTGTGGCTGACCCTCCTTAACGGCGCGAGTCAAATGAAGCGAGCGAGTGGGAGGGCCGGCAAGATTCACGATGATATGTGCAGCTGAGTCGAACGCGCTCATCATGCTCATAAGGACTCGTTTAATCAGTGTTCCGTGCTCAGACGGATGCCCCGGTGGAAATTTCGTCGGCAGATCCTCGACGCCCGCCCAGGCAAGAGCCTCTCGCTCGTTACACACCACCAGCACTTCTTTCGCGGATCGGAGCAGTGTTGTGTAGATGTTTCCCTCGCCTTTGCGATACTGAGGAGAAATGATAATACGCTCGGCTCCGACAGACACCAGACTCGCGAGCAACTCTACATTGACCGCGCCGCGGCGGTAGTCGTCTATAATCAGCATGGATGTTGCCGCGGCTTCACTCTTACTGGTAGCCTGCATGGGATGCAGCTCTTCAATGCGCAGCTGAAGTCTCCAATGTTCCTCTGACGCACCGCGTCGTTTTTCCTTCATGTACAGACTTTCGACGCGATTGGGCATCGTTGGCGACGACAGCTCTACTATCCGGAGCGTCTTCGACGCAGGTTCCTCGTAGAAATGTGGCAGCCACGGACTCCACTCCGATCGCACCGGCAACACTGCTTGCACCGCCACACCGGAAGTATGAAGAAGGTGCGCGAGATATGCTGCACCGCCAGGCGAAACCGTACGACGCGATTCCAACTCGGATTCGGAGCGGTAGACCGAGATGTTCTCGCCGTGTACGCTCTCTCGAGCAAACTGCACCGGCCTGAATTGTTCGACGTGAACGTCGCCGACGACCGTGACAGCTTCTGGCATTCCGTCCCTCCTTTTGGTGTATACCAGCATTCTATCGTCTCTGCCGTTGCGGTTGTATGATCACTCATCCGCGAATCGATCACGGAATGAAAGTATCGTTCGCGTCGCGTTGCATTCGAACGACACCATCGTTTCGGGACATTTTTCCGGCGAACCAGGCATCGCGTTGGCTCTTGCTGAAAGCGTTACGCAAAATGGAGGACTCCGAATGAACGACGGTCGCGAGCCGGCTCCGCTGCTTTCGGTCGTGGTTGAGTTTCAGACCGCGGGCCTCGCGCCCGAACCGTCCATCCTGGCGAACGTTGACGAGATCCTGAGGCAGGTTGCGGCACTACCAGCACCCGGCGGCGAGGTCTGGCTCGTTTCGAGCGAGGAGTGGAGAGAGCGGCCGAGGGGCGTCCGCAACATCGTCGCAAAAGGCTCGAGCTATTACGCACTTAAGAATATCGGTGCACAGTACGCCAGTGGCAACGTCATCGTGTTCCTTGATGCGGATTGTCGCATCGCGACCGACTATGTCGATGTTGTCCTGCGGTACTTCGCTTCGAACGTGTGGCGCGGATGTGTCGGGGGTCGCACGCGGTACGCCGGCCGTTCGGCAGCGTCCCGCGTGAATACCGCACTGTCGTTCGGGTATCTCTGGACCAGTCCGCCACACCAACGCTATCCTCTTCTCGCTCACAACGTCGCTGTGCGGCGTAGCACCATGCCGGTTCCACCGTTCGGACCATTTCACGGCCGCGTTCGCGGCGACATGCATCTCACCAACTACTACCGCGAGCGGGGCGAAGGACCCGACCTCGAGCCGAGCATGCTGGTGGACCACGAAGATTGTTCTTTCTCTCCGGTGCTGCTCATAGAACGACACCTTCGCGAACACCTCAAGCACATTGACTCGCCTGGCGAACTCGGCCTCGCGACTCCATCTGGGCGAGCCGCGCTTCGCTCCGCGTTGCGGTCCATGACTCGTCGCTGGCATAAGCTGCATGCCTATGGCAAGGCGGTGGGTATTGGCAGAATGGGTGTACTGTTCGCGATCGTTGCATTGCCGTCGTACTGGCTGGTGGATTGTGTGGCCGTGTTCTTGACGTTGTCGGTTTCGGTCCTAGGACGCCGATGGGTCGCATACCAGAACGGAACGCCCTTGGGTAGCGCATCGGTGGTGTGTGAATGAGCGTCGCTGCCATCATTCCGACATGCGGCCGCGCGTTCCTGGCCGAGGCGCTCTCTTCGATCGAGCATCAGACTCGCACCGCGGACGAGATCATCGTCGTCGCAGACGGGCCGTGCTCTTCGATTGATCACATGAACGCGCAAGTTCGACTCGTCTCGTTGCCCTCGTGTCGCGGTGCCGCCGCGGCGCGCAATGCCGGTGCTCAGGTCGCACGCCACGACTGGCTGGCGTTTCTCGATGATGATGACTGCTGGCTCCCCCGGTATATCGAGTCAGCCCTCGATGCAGCGTCGAAGGCGAATGCGGACGTCGTCTGTACGTCATTCGTCGCGGCAGACGGCGATGTTGTCACGCCGGAGAAAGATGCGCCGGTCGACCTCGCCAATGCCGACTTCATCAGCCGCAACCCAGGCTTTCGAGCGTCGAATCTGCTCATTCGAGCAAGTGTCTTTGCTGCGGTCGGCGGCTTTGATGAAACATTGCGCGCTCTTCACGACGTTGATCTCGGCCTGCGCCTCGCACGCGCCGCCGTGCGTTACGCGCAGGTAGCCGAACGGCTAGTCATGTATCGAAAGCATGACGGTTCACGTATTTCGGGATACGGCTCACGCGAGATGGCGCAGGCAGTGCCGGCGTTCTTTGCGCGTCATAGGCATCTCATGAGCCAAGAGCAGGAGCGTGCGTTTCGTGTTCGGGTCACGCGCTACTTTGGGGTCATGATGCACGCAGAGGTGACACCATGACGCGTGTGGCGTCGCTCACGCTGGCCTACCACCAGGCGGACTACATTGAACTCTCGTTGCGCGAGTTGGCCCCCTACGTCGACGGCTTGTATGTAATGTACGCGCAGGAACCATTCACCCGATATAACGCAACCGCACGAGAAGAAACATTCGCAGACGATGCCACCGGTGCGATTCTCAAGCGACTGTGCGGCGAAATTCCGCATCTGCGAATCCTCTCGGGCACTTGGACGTGCGAGGAGGACATGCGCAACGATGGACTGAGCGCCGCGCGCCGCGACGGGTTCAACATTCTCTTCGTCGTCGACGCCGACGAATTCTTCGACGACCGAACGCTCGACCATGCGCGGACACTTATCGCGCGCGATTCTGTTTCTGACTGCTGGTCGATGCGCATGCGCGTTCCGTTTCGCCGACCGGATCGCGTCATCGCCCGCGACGACGAGTACCTACCCCTCGCCGTCCGCATCAAAAAGGGGATTGTCTTCGACCGCCGGAGACTGCCGAATGTGAAGCGCGTTCCGCTTCCCGAAACGATCACTTGCTTTAACATGGGTTTCCTGCTTCCCGACGCCCGCATGTTCGAGAAAACAAGGACGTGGAGCCACCACCACGAGCTTCCGACGCGATGGTTCGAGGAGAAGTGGCTCGGCTGGACGCCGACGACCACAGATCTACACACGCGCGTGCCACCGCTGTGGCCAGCTACGCGTGATCACGATCCGGAGCTGTATCCTCGCGCACTGCAACGTCATCCACTCATCGCGGGTATTTCAGAGCGCTAAAGATGCGCGTGGTTGTCATTGGTTCGAAGGGATATCCCTCTACGCCAGGCGCAGGCGGCGTGGAGCAAGGCGTTCGTCATGTCGCGGCGGAGCTCTCCGCGCTCGGGCATGATGTCATCGTGTACGAGCGCGGGCAACGCGCGACGCGAATGGAAGGTAGCGTCATGATCCGTTGCGTGCCGTTCGTCAACCGGCGCACGTTGGCAGGATGGTCCCATCTGATTCTGTCCTTGATCGATGCTCTGATATCCGTTCGCGGCATCGATGTCTTTCATGTCCACTGCGCGCAAAACGGATTTGTGTGTCTGCCGCTTCGCCTCACCGGCGCGCGCGTACTCTTTCACATCCATGGGTGCGAATGGCGCGCGAGAAAATGGGGCGTGCTGATGTCACTCGCGATTCGCGCCAGCTGCATCGCCGGAGCTATTAGTGCTCACACGGTAGTTGTTGTCTGCGAGCGTTCGAAGCGCTTTCTCGGTAACGTGCTTCGCCCGACTCGCAAGGTGCGCCTGATCCCCAACGGCGTCTCCTCCGCTCTTCTTGCCCCGGAAGTGCTACCCGTGCGGCGCCGCGAGTTGCTTTTCGTGGGACGCATCGTGCCGCAGAAGCGTCTGGATATCCTGCTTGACGCGTTTCGTAGCCTACCGAATAGCGATGTGACGCTCACGATTGTTGGACCGACGTCGTACTCGGAAGCACATGCGCAGCAGTTGATCGAGCGAACGCGCGACGATGCCCGGATATCGTGGCTCGGTCAGCGTAGCAGTAGAACCGTGCAAGAGCTCTATCGCCGTTGCCTGGCGTTGGTCCTGCCATCGGATCACGAGGGTTGCTCAAATGTGCTCATCGAGGCGCTGGCTGCAGGGTGCTGCATCGTCGCGAGCGACATTCCCGAGAATCGCGCCGTCACCAGTGATGCAGCGGCACTCGTACAGCCCGGCGACCCAACTGCCCTCGCAGATGTTCTCTCGCGGCTGCTTCGCGATCCAGCCAAAGCCGAGCAGCTAAGGTGCGCGGCACGAGCGCGTGCGGCTCTGTTGCCAACATGGGAGGCGGTTACTCGAGAATTCCTCACTCAATATCAGGCGCGCGAAGACTCTGTGGATGTTGCTCGCGCCGGCAGCCGCCGAAGAATGTCGGGTCGATTACGCCCCCGCCGGCCGGCCTCCTTGTCCTGACCCGCCGCCGAAGCACGATCCGTCTCGACCGACGGCAGCTTATGACAAAATGACCTATGGGCAATCGGCGCTGCGCATCGGCACCGACCATACGAATTACCAGCCGCAGCGCAGGTGACGGTCCCCCCAACTTTGGTCCGGTCAGAATGTAGGTTCAGCCGGGCTATTGATAAGTCGTTCTACTACCTCCTCCCCCTTGAGGGGGAGGATCGAGGAGGGGGTGTCAGCCCTCAGAATCCACT